>Ga0180437_10001520_pt1 | contig 39589 bp, 56 predicted proteins | sample SS_ome_4_FD_132410 | JGI IMG/M metagenome (GOLD analysis project Ga0180437, IMG submission 132410) | Hypersaline lake sediment archaeal communities from the Salton Sea, California, USA - SS_3_D_1 metaG | ecosystem: Environmental > Aquatic > Non-marine Saline and Alkaline > Hypersaline >...
AGATTTGTCATAGAGAATGATGAGCGTTGTTATGACTTAAAGGATTGTTTAATGTTGAGCAAGAAGATGAATGTGCCTGTTGTTTTTGATAAATTTCATCATGAATGCAAAAATAATGGAGAATCTGTCAAGCATGGATTGATGCTTGCGAAAAAAACTTGGAAAAGAAAAGACGGACTTATAATGGTGCATTACAGCGATCAGAAGAAGTCTGCAAGAAAAGGATCTCATTCAGAGCACATTGATTTAAGACAATTCAGAAATTTTATTGGACAAACAAAAGGAATTGATTTTGATTTAATGCTTGAAATAAAAGACAAGGAGAAAAGTGCACTTAAAGCTATTGGAATATTAAAAAAGCTTAAATACTTCAAATCATAAATAAAGTAAAAAGAGGCAAAAAAGATGCTGAAAAGATATTCACACATCAATTTCAAGCCGCCTATTGCAGTTAGAAAAGCTGCAAAGAGAGGTCTTGAGTTAAGGAAAAAGTTTCACAGGGGCGGGCTCTCTTCTAAAAAAGCAGGAAAGTTAGGCATTGGTTCTGGTATTGTACGGGCTTCAAATCTTGCAAGAGGAAGCACAATGGCTCCTGCGACTGTGAAACGGATGAAGAATTATTTCACCAGGCATCAGAGAGACAAGAAGCCTGGCTGGTCGAATCCTAGCAGACCTACAAACGGTTATATTGCGTGGCTGTTATGGGGCGGGGATCCTGGATATTCGTGGGCAAAAAAGATTGTAAAACAGATGAAGGCAGCAGATGAAAAATACAAAAAAGCTAAGAAAAGTCGTTAAATTGATACTGGCGATTGTCATATGTAATCTCGCAGGAATAATCGGAAGTTTCTTTACATCTCCTGCAATACAGACGTGGTACGCTACAATACAAAGACCGAGCATTTCTCCTCCTAATTGGGTGTTTGCACCTGTATGGACAACTTTGTTCATATTGATGGGTATTGCCCTGTTCCTGGTGTGGGACAAGGGCCTGAAAAAGAAAGGTGTGAAGATCGCTTTGATATTCTTTGGAATACAGCTCGTGCTGAATGCATTGTGGTCAATCATATTCTTCGGTCTTAGAAATCCATTGGGCGGTTTTATAGAACTGTGCTTTTTGTGGGCAATGATACTCGCGACAATAATAACTTTCTATAGAGTATCGAGACCAGCAGCTTATCTTTTGATCCCGTATATTTTATGGGTGAGCTTCGCAGGCATATTGAACTTCTTAATCTTTTATCTGAATATGTGATCATCTAAGTTTTTTGCAAAACTCTTTTACTTTTGTTGCAAACTTATTCGTTTTTACTTCTTTTTCAAGAACCTTTAATTTTGCCTTTGGTGTCTTTTTGCACTTCATTCCCATTTCATAGAAGGTCTTTGTGCTTCCTTTTCCGCCTAAAGTGCAGAAGAATGCGACTTTTTTGAACTTTTTCTTGTTCTTCATGATGTAAGTCCTTACAGGACTTGCCATGTTGAAGGCCCAGACAGGAGTTCCTATTATCACAATATCGTATTTGGACGGATCCTTCTTTGTTGCATGAATTTTTGTGCACATTTTTAATGAGGAATGTGCGCCGCATTTCATATAACCCATCACTCCCTGTCTTTTGACTGCATCTTTTATCTCTTCTATATCGCACTTTAAATTCTGTTTTATCTTCTGAGCTACTTTTTTAGTGTTTCCTGTCCTTGAAAAATATACAACTAAAGCTTTCATTTTAACCTCCTATCTTCAATAATCTGTAAATGTAATACGGTCCAAGTATCAGTATGACCCAACCTATTATTACAACAATGTTTATGTGAAAGATTTCTAGATTGATGTGTGGTATCTTGTATATCCAGTCTTGCGAATAAATATTGGGGATCTCCCAGATGATGATTCCTAGTATCATGGCACTTATCACTGCTATTGGGAAGTTCTTTATCAAGGATCTTATGAACTTGAACATTTCCATGAAAGACATAAGTATGAAAGGATAGAATATAGGTACGAGAAAACATAATTGCATAGGAGTAAGATGACTATAGCTCCATAGATGAAGTCCTGCATTGCCAACAAGCTCTATCACACTGCCGAATAAGGCAAGTGCGATGAAAAGAATGATGAATTTCTTGTAATTATTGAACAACAGATCTAATGTGGTTTTGTTTCCTCTAATATGTGAAAGATATTCAAACAAAAGCCAGGCACCCAGAAGTCCAAAATTATACCAGTAGAAACAGCCTGTTGCATACTGTGCTATTGCTAACTTGATGAGAATCAAACCTATGATTAATGATAGTAATCTCATGCGAATTCTTATGCTGTTTTGCTATATTAATCTTTTGGAAAAACTTATATAGCTGTAAGGGCTGTTCTGCTTCAGAGGTGATTGAATGAAATACATTATACTTACATTGATTCTTGTTTCTTTTATTATAGCAGGCTGTGCAGTACAGGAGCCTGTGATAACTAATTTTGAGGAATGTGTCGCAGCTGGCAATCCTGTGATGGAAAGTTATCCTCGACAGTGCAGGGCTGGTGATCAGACTTTTGTTGAAGAACTGGCAAAGGAAGAAGGTGAGACCTGTGTATGCGGGCCGGACGATTCCTGGTGCGAATCAAGACAGGAATGCTTGGAATCCTGGGGGAAAGAGGACTGCCCAGGCACAATGTATACTTATGAACAGGCAAGAGCGATCGCATTGAACAGCGGAATTACAGAAGATCAATTGACAGATGATTTTTTCTATAATGAAAATACGCAGACCTGGTGGATCGATGTTGATATTGAAAAAGAAGGCTGCAAGCCTGCAATAGTTGTTGACGAAAAGACAGGAACAGCTGAAATAAACTGGAGGTGTACTGGATTAATACCAGAATAAAATGCCAAGAAAACCAAGAAAATGGGCAAAGGTTGAAGAGGGCGGTCTTTACGGCTGGAAAAAGACACAGTCAGACAGCACAAGACACAGAATCTTGAATTCTGCAGTGGAAAAAGACAGTTATGCCACTATTGTCAGGCGCCTGAATCAACTGAGGAACATAACAAAGGACAAAGCAACAAAACAATTGATGGAAAAGGACATGGCTTATCTGAAGAAGAAGTACAGGAAGTGAAAACCTTTAAATACCATCCTTTTCTATTCTTTCTTATGAAACTGATGTTCATACCTGCGAAAGCTGAATTCGATTTGAAGGAAATCAAGCTTAGTAAATTGAAGAAGCTGCCAAAGAAATTAGGATTGGTAAGTACTGTACAGTTTGCGGATGATCTGATGAAAGTAAAAAAACATCTTGATTCCAAAGGTTTTTCGTGCGTTGTAGGAGGAGAGATACTTGGCTGCAGGGTTGAGAGAGCAGAAAAGATAAAGGACAAAGTGGACGCTTTCTTGTTCATTGGAGGCGGAATGTTCCATCCTTTGGCATTAAGAAAGTTAGGAAAGCCAATCTATCTTGTGAATGGACAGGAAGTCAAGGAGAACAAAAACATAAAGAAGAACTGGGTAAAGTTTCTGCACGCAAAGAAAGTAGGAATAATCGTCAGCACAAAGCCAGGACAGTCTCATATGAAATTATCTGAAAAACTAAAGAAAGACATGGAAAAGAAGTATCCTGACAAGGAATTCTTCATCTTTTTGTGCGATCTTGTGCAGAAGGAACAGATGGATAATTTTCCGTTCATAGATTCTTGGGTGAACACTGCCTGTCCAAGAATGGCAGATGACATCGATGTTCTTAATCATGAAGACCTGCTGTTTTTCTCTGAATAGAAACATTTTTATACCTGACATTCTTATTTTATCAAAAAATGGGTGTGACTGCTAGCGAATTAAAGGAATTTGCAACTCTTTTGATCCAGACCATACATTTTCATAATGCTACAAGGGCGAGGGTCAGAAGAACTGTCAGAATTCTGATAAGAGATATGAAGAAGAAGATCAAGGATATAGAGCATTTGATTGAGCTGATAGAAAAACAAGAGCTTGATGTTAATCCTAATCTTTTGCATGAAGCAGCAGATCTTGTAGAAGATGATCATGATTTTGTACAGATTCTTGAGCACATGGATGAAGCATTGGTCAATATGCCTATGATGAATGAGGCAGAAGACATCAAGGCAATAAGGGAAGCTAATGAGAATGCAGTGAAAGCATTGAAGGATGCTCATTCTGACGCAGTGAGAGAAAAGCGAAGAGCAGCTGCAGAACAGATGAAGAAAGCAAAAAAAGCAGAAAAAGAAGCAGAAAGAACTGCCTGAATTCTATAATTAAAAATTTAATAAAAGAAATTTAATCTAGTATAGTGAAGCTGACAGCTCCGCTCATTGCTGCGTAGCTGCCTACAATCAATGATTTTGCCAAAAGTTCTCCTGTTCCTGGCCAGGCTGCAAATAATACAAGACCTAAAGCTTCCATCGCAAGGCTTATTGCGTACAATTCTCCCAGTCTCCATAAGACAAACCTGGTTCCTCTGTTTGAGATGTGGTCTTTCTCGTTCTTGTATATCAATAATGATGAGATTACCAAAATGAAAATAAGAATACCGATAATATTGAGCCAAGGCAAACTTTCTGCTCTTTTTGAGACGCCTATCAAGCTTTCTCCGATTCCAACGCCAAGGAACGCGCCTGCTGCTCCTCTTATCAATTCAAGAAGATATTTTCTTGCTGTGAATTTTGATATGGCTTTCTCTATCTTTTTTTCTTCTTTCTCTATCTTTGTCTCTTCTTTGACAATTGATTTTTCTCCTCTTGTGATCTTGTTCAATTTCCTGTCAATAGATTCTAGTTTATTCATGACTGTAGAAATAGTTGCTTTTGTCCTCTTTTTTATTTTCTTTGCCATCCTAGTCTCTGGCTGCTAGTTTAATATCGCCTGACTGTACTGTCTTTCTTCCTGAATGCTTTGCAATCTTGACTGCGTGTTCGCATATTTCTGTTGCAATCTCTTCAAGAATGTCTGCGAAGGTTCCTGCTGCAGAATCACTTACCCGTTCTGCACCTGCCTTGTTCAAAATCCTTGCAGCCGAAGCCTTTGGAATTGTCCTGGATCTCTTAGCCATGAATCACCACCTCTGTTTTAATTGCCTTAACCATAATAGACCAATCCTGATCATTAGTTTATTGAACTTATCTGATACTTTATAATTCTTTTTGTAAAGATCGTACTCAATCATGCCCATACTTTTCATAGGAGTAAGGATTCTATCATAGAACTGCCTTTTGTTGTAAGAGATCTTGGGTTTTTCAGAACGCTTAAAAGCATCCAACTCTTCTCTATCATCTACCAGATCGCCATCGTGCAATTTAGTTGCAAATAATGACATTTCAGTTTTCCCAATGACCCCCCCATTGTCTTGCATTCGTTTCAGCAGGAGTTTCGCAACCACACGCTGTCTTTCGGTCGGAAACACCACCTCGAACACATCGTCAGGCAGGTTAAACCTGTCGAACAATATTACCATATCACTATTCTTTAATCTGCATTAATATATAAAATTATCTAAAAACCACCCCAGTGTAGTCTTTTGTATACTGAGTAATGGTTGAGTTATAATAAGAGGTTATTACCATTTAGAAGTATCTAGGTTCGATGGTGCGTAATAGATTGCGAAATTGTAAGGTCTCATCAGCTCGCCTTCAAATTTGTAAGAATCTTCTGCACATCCGATTGCTTTTTTCACTCTGTCGTTCTTGTAAAATATAAGAATAAAGGTCCTTGGCATTCTTCCATCGATTTCTCTTCTCTGATCAGAAGCGAACCATTCTAACTTGCCTATTTCATTGCCTGTAAGATTCACGAGCCTGCATAAGGTGTGGTTGCCTGTAATAGAAGATACAATGCCAGGACTGTGGGAATAGATCCTGCATGACCTATTATCACGCCTGAATTTCTTGCCCACAACACGGCGGTCGAATTCCTTTTCTAATTTCAAGAAAACATGCTCTACAAATACCTGATAAAAATCAAGATTTTCTATACCATTATTTGCCATGCTTGCCCCCCAATATAGGCGATTTTTAAAGCTTATGCAGAAATCTGAATATAAAAGTCTTGTTAGATAGCTTTTTAAACAACTGTTAATCAAGCAAGAATATGGGCCTGTGGTCTAATGGTAGGACGTGCCCTTGGCTAGGGCGAGACTCCGGGTTCGACTCCCGGCAGGTCCATTAGAAAAAAAGAAAAATCAATCTTCATCACCTCTCATGAAATAAGGCAGATGACTGGACCATTTCGATCTTTTGTTTCTATGCTCAAAAGGAATCACACCAAAAAGCTCCTTGCTTCTGCTAAGGACCCTGTCATCTGTCCCAATACTTCTTATTGAAACAGTTTCATAGTTTTCATTAACGATCATACTATAGCGTTCGCAATCACAAATTGATGCTGGCTCAAGAATGCCAAGTTCCAATCCTTCCCTGATGCGTTGTTTTGCTGATTTGGATAATTCTGGATATTTTTCTAGAAGGTTTTCTAGATTTAATTTGAATTTTTCTTCATCCATTTTTTGTACCTCCATTTGTTATCATTTAGTAATATTTTTATATTGAAAAGAGGATATATGTTTTATGCATATATACATATGTATGCATATTCATTTAGAAAGCTTTATATATGAGTTTAGCTCAATGACAGCATGGTCAAAAGAAAGCTGATAAAATTTGGAAAAGCGAGTTATATGACCATTTTACCTAAAAAATGGATTGATTCTCAGAAATTAAAAGAAGGTCAAACATTAAACATAGAATTCAAAGACAACTTACTTTCAATCAGCCCTTCTGAAATAAGAATTCCCGAAAAGATCAAGAAGGTAGAATTCTCTAAAGATGAATATCCTAAACTATTGAGAGATAAAATAATCACAGCCTATCTTAATGGTTTCACAACTATTGATATCTCTTTTGAAGAAGCTCCAACTAAAAAGCAACTTGGAATGGTAAATGAAGCATTAAGAAGATGTACTGGATTATCTATCAGTTCTCAGACTAAGAGATCTTTAATTATCAAAGACTTACTAGATGAATCAAAAATAAGTGATATAAATCAACAATTAAAGACAGCAAAGATGACTCTCAGAAACTGCTTTTTTTCCTTAGAGGAACATTTATTAAAAAAATCTAGTTTTGAATCAGCACAATCAGTAGAATCAGCAACAAATTCCCTATATCTTGCAATAAGATCTTCTGCAATAGTAAAAGAAGAGAAATATTCTTATTTTCTGATTTTCAATAACATGCTAACAATATTACAAACAATGTATAACATCGCAGATTTGAAGCCAGATAAACTGTTGTTGGAAAAAATAAATGAGATAAAAGAAGTCTATGATAAAACTTTTTTTGTTATACTAAACAAGGATGCTAAAAAATTAAAAGAACTAAACAGGCAAAGAAAGAACTTAAAGATAGAATATAAAAAATTAATAGGAAATAAAGATTCTAACAAAGCCCTTTGTGGAGCATACTGCAGAAGAATTCTTTATCTACTGGGCATCATATCTGAACTGAGTTTGGATTGATTTTTGTCCTTTAGGGTTCCAAAAGGGTCCAATGGTCGGCAGGTCCATCAATCCAAAATTATTTTCAGTTCTTTTCCTTCTTTTACCATGTGTGCTTCTTTTCCCGGTTTTATGTTAAGATCTTTGATGAAGTCTTTTGCGATTCTGACTGCGATGGAATTTCCCCATTTCATGAATTTTATTTTCTTGGCTGATTTTAATTTTCTGTATTGCTTTGCTGCTTTTGATAATTGCGACATGTCTAGGATTTCTTCCTTGCATTTCGGGCATTGATAATAGCTGTACTCTACATTATCCTGCTTAAACATTCCTTTTTTAAGCTCCATTTTTGTTCTGCAATGAGGGCATTTCATTTTTTCCACGCAATTGTTTTGATTAATATTATCTGTCCTAGATCCTCGCCAATGCATACAAGGAATTTGTTCTTGTACTTTTTTGAAAAGCGAACAAGATTCTTTCCAAACAAATTAACTTTTCCGCCATTTATAGTGGCTTGAATCACATCTGCTGTAATGTTTCGTTGCCTTGCTCTTATTATTGCATGCCTGCTTAATTTGACATACTTGTTCCTGAATATTAATTTCTTATGTATAGCTATGTATCTACTTGTATATAAAAGTATTGCTTGGATCATATATATTTAGTTGGAATTTATTCTTCATAAGCATTTTCAAGTAAGATTTGTAAGAATTCTATTTATACAACTGGATATGATAGAAAAGATTAAGTTTATTAATTTGTTCTCTTAAAGTGTTTTAAAATGAGAAGAGAAATAATTACCCTTTGCGGGAGCACGAGATTCATGGATGCGTTTAAAGAAGTTGAAAGAGCATTGACTTTTGAAGGAATAATACCCTTGGCTCCTGCAATCTATGGGAAAGCTGAAAATGTAGAATATTCAGAGGAATTGGCAAAAAACCTGTTTGAACTGCATCAGGACAGGATAAGAATTTCTGATGGAATATTTGTCATAGACGTTGATGGATACATAGGAGATGCCACTAAAAAAGACATTGAATTGGCAGAAAAAGAAAACAAAACAATCAGATGTTATTCAAAAGAGAAAGATCATATAAAAGAGCTATTGGATAAATTGAATTCTTCCTTCAAAAAAGTGTGATGTTGACTGATCAATCAAGATCTCCTTCTCTCTTGTTCTCTCTGGAAGAATTTGTACATGTCTCGTGCTTCTGATGAGATGTTCAGGTCATCTACTTCTGTCAGGTATTCGAACAAAACATTTATTGTGCAATGTCGTCTTGCAACAGCCTGCAAAGGAGGATATTTCCAGTCGTGTTCGTCCATCAACAGGATTGAGATGTCATGCGCAGATGCTGCGCCCATCAACAGGCACGCTTGCTTGTTCCAATCTTCATCGCCTGGGAAATTAACAACAAGAAGATCATAATTAAATATGTTTGTAAATTCTCGATAAATATCAGTACAGAAATAGAATTTCCTATCAGGCCGGGCTTTTTCTGCTCTTTTTATGACACTGGTCAATTCTGGTGTCACTGCTCCGCTGATTAATACTTTGTTTAATGGTAAGTATTCTCTGCTGCCTGCAGGATACTTGCCTCTTATTTTTTTATCGTTTTTAGGAAGATCTGGCTTGCCCTTCAAAAAATCAATGGCTTCGTACATTTTTGTAAAATAAGAACCTGCGAACAGTTCAAGAAAGGGATGTTTATCACTGTCATCAACAACTATCAGATGATTTCCGTGCGTAACAGCTGCACCCATCTCTACGAAACTCATCACACCTGGATGAAATGCAAGTGCAATCGGGCATTCCTCTGCCATCTGGAGATTGTCGCACACTAATTTTGCAACAGAAGACTGCCTTTGATCCCTTGGATCTGCAAATGACCGTTCTGGAAGAGCTTCTATTATTTTATCTCTATGTCCGGTATACGATCCTATAAGATATATGCTGTTATTTTCAGCCATTTTTCTGCTTAACTAACAATGAAAATATAAACCTTTAGATTCAGTATATAAATCAGAAGTATTATTTTATTATTTTCACTTTCTTTCCTATCAAGCTTTCATCAAATTTCATAACGTTTGTCTCTAACACATACAATGCGTCTTCTTTTGGTGTGTAATGCGCGCACGGCTCTTCTGTGCAAGGAATTGCTTGAAGAACATCAACAACAACCAAATCAGAATCTATAAAAACCATGTCCAAGGGAATCAAAGTGTTTTTCATCCAGAAGCTGTGCTTTGCTTCCTTGTCCATTATGAACAGCATTCCGCACGTGTCGCACAAAGCTTTTCTATCCATTAGACCTTCGCTTCTTTCAAGAGGAGTGTCTGCGATCTCGACATCTATCTTCTGGCCGTCAATCTCTACATACTTTTCTGTTGTACAGCCTGTCAGGATTGCTGTTGTCAGTATTATGGTTAATATGAGAATAGAGATCTGTTTCATTTCTTTAATGCACCTGCTATCAATGGAGCAATGTCTATCTTGCTAGTGCTGTTAACTATTGTATTTGTCGTAATCACTGTAGCTCCTGCTTTTCTTAGTTTAGATAATGCGCCTTCAACCAATAAACCATGCACACCTATGACTATAAATTTTTTAGCACCTAATCTCTTCATGCTTTTGATTGTCTCCAGGATTGTATGTCCAGTGCTTATTATATCATCAACAATCACGACGGATTTATTTTTCAAACTTATTTTTTTGTTCAATTTAACACTGACTTTTCTCGCACTATATCTTGTCTTCTGCAATGTTGCAGATTCACAGCCGATCATGTCTGCTGTCTTTTCTGCCCATCTGTAGCTTTCCCAATCAGGACCTATAATGACAGCATTCTTTATTTTCTTCTTGATGTAATCTGCGATCAACGGATCTGCTGTCAATCTCTTAGATTTTATTGTGAAAACATCATACATTGACTTCAACCTGTGAAGGTGAGGGTCTATTACAATTATCCTGTTCAGGCATAGGTTCATCAGGTGTGCGATAATTTTGATACTAACGCATTCACCAGGATGAAACTCCTTGTCCTGCCTGAAGTATGGAAAATATGGGGCAGCGAGTGTGACTGATTTCGCACCCTGAGCCTCTGCAGATCTTGCAGCAAGAAACACCTCTATCAACTGGTCATTTATTGACATCTTTGTCTTGTCGTTATTATAGAAGGATTGCACCAGAACAATATTCTTTCCCTTGACCTTGTCCATGAACCGTATATTGAGTTCTCCGTCTGGAAATTTTACAACAGAAAGCTTAGAATATGGTTTCTTTAATCTGCGCGCTATGCTTTTTGCGATTGTTGTGCTGTTTGAGCATCCTACTATCATGTTGACCTCTTTTTGTTTTATTTTGATTGCAAGGTATATAAATATTGCGAAAGAAAGGTCGCCGGAGGCGGGAATTCCGCCCGCTGTTGGAGTTTCGAACCCGCGCTGGTGCGTGGGCACCAACCTGGACCTAAACCAGGCGCGTTCAGCCTGACTCTGCCACTCCGGCATGCATAAGTTTTTTATAGGAGTATCATTATAACTAGTAATGCGTGGGCATACCAACCTGACCTTCAATCAGGTGCTTTGGCTGATTCAGCCACTCTTTTTATTTTTCTTTTCAAATTTTAATAATTTTTAGTGAAAAAATTTAGAAGAATTCTAAATGATAAATTTAAATACATCAACATAATTTGTATGTGCATGTTAGAAACTGCAATATCTGCTGCAAAAGCAGGCGGAAAAGTATTGATGAAGCATTTCAGGAAAGAGCACAAGGTGCATTCAAAAGGTCCGAGGGACATTGTGACGAATGTTGACATTGAATCAGAGAATGCCATCATAAAAACCATCAAAAAGAAGTTCCCAAAGCACGGAATAATGGCAGAAGAAAAAGGAGCTATTGACAAAGACAGTGAATATACTTGGATCATTGATCCGTTGGACGGAACGAACAATTATCAGAACGGAATTGAATTCTTTAATGTTGCAGTCGCAGTTGCAAAAAACAAAGAATTGATCATAGGTGTTGTATATGATCCTGTAAAAGACGAGATGTTTGTTGCTGAAAAAGGAAAGGGTGCAACATTGAATGGAAAAGAGATTAAAGTGAATCAGAAGGTTGCATTGAATCATTGCATCTTATCTACAAATCCTGGCTCAACATTGAACAAGTACAAATCTGTTTACTACAGAAAGTTCTCGCACAAATTGAGGGCAGTACGAATAATGGGCTCCAAAGAGCTTGAATTAGCATATGTTGCGTGCGGAAGACTGGATATTTACTATAATACCTCCACTTATCTGTGGGATGTGGCAGCAGCGATAGTCATCATCAGAGAGGCAGGCGGTGTGGTGAAGAAATTTGACGGCACAGAATGGACAATAGATGACAATGAATTTATAGCATTAGGAAGGCCGCTTTTACCGGAGATTTTAAAAATAGTCGAAAGAAAATAGTGATAAAATGATTGGGAAGAGGGTGTTTTTTGGAAGGCCTAAGCTTAAGCAGTTAGTCAGCGGAGGCTATCGTCCGGTTGACATGCACTTTCATACAAGATACAGTGACGGCATCAACAGTGTGAAAGGAGTTCTTAAGCATTGCAAGAAAAAGAATATCGGTGTCGCGATAACAGACCATAATGAAATAAGAGGAAGCCTGCAGGCGGTCAAGCAGAAAGAAGTCATGGTGATCCCTGCGACAGAATTGAGTGTGCTGGAAGGTTTTCATGTATTGTTCTATTTTTATGATCACAAAGAGATGAAAGAATTCTATGACAAGTATGTAAAAAACTTCAAACCAAAACAGCCATTGGGAAGATTGCCAGTAAGCCTGGCAAAATACATGGAGCTTGCTAAAGATTACAATTGTGTATATTCTATTGCACATCCGAGCGACAAGTGGTTCCTTAACTTTGCAAGAGTCCTGACGAACAAGCAATTGTTCATGCGTCTTGATAAGTATATTGATAAGCTGCAGGCTGTTGAAGTTGTTTGCGGACAGTCTGGAAGATGGAGCAATTTTCAGGCAACAGTTTTTGCAACCACATTGAACACGATGATCACTGCAGGAAGCGACGGCCACAGCATAACTCCTTTGGGAAAGGTCGTGAGCTGTGCATATGCAGATAATGTCGGAGACTTCCTTGATTCTGTACGGAACAAACAGAATATTGTAGTAGGTCTTCCTATCACATTGCCAAGAAAGATTGCAGTCAATGTCGCACCGTTCACCCAGTACATGAGATATTGGGATGATGCCCTAAGGCCGAGGAACTGGGCAAAGTTCGCATATTGGCTCGGAAAAACAGTTGGTATTTTTGAAGACGAAAAAGTTGAGATTGATCCTACAACTAATGAGAAGGTGGTAAAACATGACAGGTGATTGTGTATTTTGTAAGATTGTGAAAGGCGAGATAAAATCAGACTTTATCTATGAGAACCATGACTTTGTTGCGTTCATGGACATCAATCCAGTGACAAAAGGACATTGTCTTGTGATTCCTAAAAAACATTACAGATTCTTTGTTGACATGCCTGAGCAAGAGTTTGCAGACGCAAACAAAGTTGTGCACAAACTTTCAAAATCTTTGCTCAAAGCTACAGATGCTGATTTCATAACAGTAGGAATAGAAGGCATGGATGTGCATCATGTGCACATACATCTCATCCCGCGGAAGATGGGGGACAAAGTAGTATCATATAATAGGACAAAATATGATGACGGTGAGATGGATGATTATGCAGAAAAAATAAAAAGCTTTTTATAAGGTTTATTTTTCTGGTTCTAATACGCCGCCATAGCTCAGTCTGGTAGAGTGCCACGCTCATGACGTGGTGGTCCCGAGTTCAAATCTCGGTGGCGGCATTTTTGAGGGGGTGTTAAAATGAAAATCTTGAGTCCTGCATTTGAGGATGGAAGCGCAATACCAGACGAATACACCTGCAAGGGTGCAGACATTTCTCCTGAACTGAGTTTTCAAGATGTTCCTGCAGAAGCAAAGAGTCTTGTATTGATAATGGATGACCCTGACGCGCCAATGGGCACTTGGGATCATTGGGTTGTATTCAATATACCTGTGTCTGTGACAAAGATAGACAAAGGCACAGAACCAGAAGGTGTGGCAGGAACCAACAGCTGGAAAAAGACAGGCTATGGCGGGCCATGTCCTCCGTCAGGCACGCACAGGTATTTCTTTAAACTGTATGCATTGGATGAGATGCTTGATCTGAGCGAAGGCGCGACAAAAGCAGAAGTTCAGAAAGCAATGGACAACCACATCATAGAAGAAGCACAGCTGATGGGAAAGTACAGCAAGTAATAAGTAAACTTTATAAAGGAATTTCTTGGAAATAGATAGTATGATGTCTATGAAGAATGACAAAAGAGAGGAGAAGATACTGGATGCAGTATTTGGAGAAGGTTGCAGGAGCCTTCAGGCGATTTCAAATACTACTGGAATCCCTTACAACCGAGTGCATTATTTCTTTGAGACAAGATTTGGCGGTGCAGAAGCATTGCGAAGATTGAGGCAAAAGGATGATTTTGAGATCGCTGCTGGCTGTTATGAAAAAGGCATGTCCTTGAGAAAATTGATGAAAGCTACAGGCATACCAGAGCATAGATTGAGACCGTTCATCAAAAATGTAAGAAAAGAAGAAAGAAGGATAAGGAGAGCTGCCAATAGGCGCAATAGAAAAGCAAGAGAATTGAGAGAGACTCATGATTCTATAATGAAAAGCATAGATGACCACATACACATAAGATCAATGCAGGAAGATCCTGTTTACAGACATGCTGTGAATCTAACTCAGGAAAGAAGAAGTTATATTCCGTTTGAAAAACTCTATGCAAGGATGCAGGACATCTATGCAGGAAGAAGCATTTTCGAATGCTCAGACAAGTGGGGGATCACAAGGACTGGTGTTGAAGCATTCATATCTTTGATAGGCTTGTATGATTTCTATAAGAGGAGACATTTTGAAAGACTGGTTCCACAGCTTGAACAGAAAGAGACTGCTGTGTTGGATGCGATCTGTATATCAGACTGCTTTTCTGTTCCAGAGATTTCAGATGCGACAGGAATAAGCGAGAATGAAGTCAATATGATAATTACTAACGCAGGGCTGAAAACTGAATTAACAAAAATAAAAAGACAAAAAAATTATCAGGCAGTAGTCGAGGCTTACAAGGATAGGGTTGAAGAAAGAGTCAAGCCGAGCGAAATCGCAAGAGTTGCAGGCGTAACACCTTCTCTCGCAGGAATATATATGCAAAGATTCAGAACAGAGTTAAGAAAAAGAAGAGCAAGAGAAAAACATCCTGAATATTTTGTTTAAATTCACATTAATTCTTTTGCAGCATAATGCGTTCCGATAAGTATTGCTAAACCTATTGCAACAGAAATCCATAGACTTAGTTCATAATTGTTAGGAAACAAGTATTCATCCATCAATCCCCAGATGCCCCTCCACAATGAGATGACTGCGACTGCAATGATTATCGCGAAGATAGTCTGATGATGCGATTTCATCTTTTTGATCCTGTCAAACATGAAAAAGAATAGAAAGAAATCTTATTTAAATCTATCTCTGCTATAAGAGCTATCTTTTTCACCCGGAGCATTGATATATAGTCGTATCTGTGTGTGTTCTGTCCACATTGGCTGCGGACCCAGAAGGCCTGCGACATATCCTCTCACTTTCTCTTTCGGCGGTTCGTCCGGCATTCGAACAGGATCATCATCTCCAGATAGAAACCATGTTCCCTTGTTGCCTGTTTCAGACAGTTCAAAAGTGAAAACGAAATTTTCACCATTGACAATGTAGACTGCAGGTCCCTCTTCTGGCTGATTGACGATTATGCGGTACGGGCCTGTGTACACAAGCTTTTCAAGAAATCTTGCTCTGGTTGCAGATTCTTTTCTTCTGCTAAAAGGTGCGACTGCAACTTTTCCATCTTTTACAAACAATCCGTCTCCATCCCCTATAACCTGCATCATAGGAAATAAATCAGCTAAGTCAGTGCATTCGCGCACATTGTGGTTTGGTGCTGGTGGTAATGCCATATAGTTGAGAGTTGCACTTCGAATATTTAAGAATTATCAATAATCAGTATAGAAAATAAAAAAGGGGTTTCCTGAACCTGGTGAGGAAACTATTCAGGATACCCCCAATATTAGACAAGACTTATTGTTATTTTAGGGTAACTTCTATTTAAACGTTGTGATTTTGTCCATGAGAAACGCTACTCCAGTATACATATTTGTATACTAGCAATCAAAACACTTTTAAACTTTGGCTCCCCTTTAAATACAATCAGGAAAAGAGAGTGAAGTGATGGCTAGGAAATATGGTGAGGAAAGAGGGAATTCTATATTTACTAAAGCTATGAATAGAGCAAGAAATACGTTTGTTTTTGAGCATCATCATGTAGAAATGCCTAAAAGACATAAAGAACGATTAAAAAAGGCAGAAAAATCCAGATTCTGGCAAAACCGGCGGGGAAAGGGCTTGTTATTAGCGATTATCATTCTTATGGCAGCAGGTGTTCCAGCAATGATCTATAGGGACAGTCTAGGTGCAGCCATATTTGAGCCAGAACAGACCACAAACAGGGTTGAGATTCCGCAGCCTTCCCCTACACCGACACCTGTCACAGATAGCGGAGGTGATCTGAGCGACAATCCTGGTACAAGTGCAGAGCCTGCTACTGACACTGGCGGGGATATCGCAGATGAGCCTGAAGATGACAATGAGACATATGTGAGCACAAGCGGTGGCAGAAGCAGCAGCGGAGGAAGCACTCCAAGAAGCTATGATTCTCCAACAACTACGCCTGCAGTCTTGAATAATGTCACAGAAGGAAATGCAAATTTATTTATTTTTGACCAGACAGATGATTATGGTGGAAATTATCCAATATATGAAGGGGATCTTGCGACGTTCTCTGCTGAATACAAGAACATAACAAACAGCTCTAATATCTATTCTATAACTGACGGAACCTGTTATATTACAATAGACAGCTTGAATGTGAATACTTTTCCAATGGCTTATTCCTCAGGCCATGAAACCTACAGGTTCACGATAAATGCCACTGAATACGGCAATTTTGATTGGTCAGTTACATGCAGTGCAAATGATTACAATCTTTTGACTGCTGAAGATACAGTATTGATATTTTCAAGAAGTTCTTTGAATAATGTATTCATCAGTCCGCAGGGAGAATTCAATTTTTACATGAGTGATATAGAAGTATTTCCTGAAAATTCAACATTTTCCTTTAACACAAAACTGCAGATAAGGAACGGAACGCAAGTGTTGATAGAGTTTGATGCTTTATTTGAGACTGCAGATGTCAATCTTTCAGGATTGGTTATTGATTTCAATTCAACAAATATCGCAGTGGATTTCTCGAATGTGCCGACTGCGCACGTGGGAAGCGGAAGGATAATCTATCTGCCTGACGAGGGAACAGGCGCGTACTTCTGTCCTGGCGTAACTTCATTGAGTCAAGTGAATCCAGATTGCGCTAATGTTATTGAATTTTCACACGCAGAGATTGTTGCAGTGACATCAAAAAGCGGAGTAACAGCATCGACTGACGGCACTTATTATAAATTAGAGTATGTTGAATAAAATGAAATTATACTATTTTTTGGTTCTAGTTTTATGTCTTGTTTTGATTAGTGGCTGTCTTGTCACAGAAGATGTTGAAGAACAACAAGAGATTAAAGAGCAAGACATTGTGCAAGAAACACAAGAGTCAGAAAAGATAGTTCTTCCTCCTCCAGAGCCAGAGATTGTTGAGATAAAAGAGCCAGAACCTGTTGTGGAAGAACAGCAAGTAGTGGAGATTGTTGAAGAACCAGAGCCTGTTGTCGAAGTTATAGAAGATGAAGTCGAAGAAGAAATAGAAGAATATGAAGAGGAAGATGTTGAAGAAACAGGCCTTGAGCTTTATACGCGCGCAAAAGGCGGGTCGCCGACAATGATCCTCTTGGGAAGAAGTGCCTTGAAACCTCATCTGATGAATACAATGTATTCTAATGAAGTGTTTGATTCAAGAGGAGAGTTCAGGATGGCTGTTGTTGACACGACAGACAGGGATTCTGATATTTCCGGCGACAGGATAGAGGATGTCTTTATTGAATTCAGGTCGCCAGAAGGTTTCCAATACTACATCCAGGAGATAAGGACTGCGAAAAAAGGAATAACACACACTAACTTTGGCGGAGTAGGCTTGAATAAATATATTTATGGAGATACTGGAATAGAATCAGAACTTAATCCAAAAACATTAGCTTACATCACTGTCTGGGGCGAGACAGATCTTTACAAGAACGGACACTTCTTTGCAGCCAATGTTCCTGTGCATGTCGCAGTAATACAAGGGATAAGACATGACACAAACCGCACTCTTTCTAAAACAGCGGATACTGATAATGTAGAAGCTCATCTTTTGATTCCTGGACAATACGGTGCTGAAAAATATGTGATAGACGGTCTGCCAGAAGGTTTCTTGCATGTATATTTTGAAGATGTTGGGTTGTTCAAGGAATGATTACCAGATAACTGCAACCAGAACTCCTTTTATCTGATTAAATCTTATCTTTATTCCGTCAGAAACATTATTATTGTCGCCTTTTGTTATGAAGTAATGGCCTTCATCATCCTGGCCGATGTCAACAACCCTGTGCACAACAACGCCGTCAAAGTCATCCCTTTCATAGGCAATGATGTCTCCAATCATTATCTGTTCTGGAGAATCTGGTTTTATCTCAACTCCGTGCGAGCCAATGTCCAACAAAGGATCCATGCTGTTTGTGTCTGCGAATCTTGCCCATGTAGGATTGTCAATGTAAATCACAACCCTGTCTTTCAATACTGTGATCTGTTCTTCTTCAATCCAGTTTGATGGAGACGGTTGTTCTGTGCCAGAAAGCAGGACAGAGTTAGGACTAAGGTCTACGATATCATTATCTGCAATCTGTTTTTGGTTATAATATTCAAATCCAACTACAGACACTGCTATTGCTGATGAGAATACTAATAGTAGCACCAATATGAATAACTTCACCCTGATTTCCCCCTTGAGCACTATTTAGTAGTATCAATATTTAAATGTAGCGATTTCATTTATAAACAAAAGGCTTTTTTTCGAATAAATTTATATATTCGGCATTAAATTGCGATTTATATGAATCACAAGTTTGAGATTAAGGATCAGGAATTGATGAAGCTGAATGACCTGTTCTTTCAGTTCACTAGGATGTACGCAGATTACGCAAACAGCATCTATAATCCTTTCGCTTTCAAGCTAGTGATTGAAGAGCTGAAAAAGATCAAGGAATTTGCAAATAACCTAAAGCCAGAACAAGAGTTTGACAAACTTTTCTTGAGACATATAATGTGCGGAATCAGTGCGCAGGAAATTTTCGCTGATTATTTTTCAAATCCAGAAACTAAATATTCTATCAAGGATGTGATAACAGCACTGCACGGTCCAGGTACATTGGAACTGGTAGAAGAAAACATCAAGAGAATGCCTTTTAGAAAACAATGGGAACGAATACAGTTATTGAATTTCTTAAGGCCAAGGTTTGTACGAAATGACACGCCAGAAGCAAGAGGGATGATCGAGAAGATGATCCCTAAGTTCAAGAAAAACATTTTGAAATTAGGAGTGGAGAATGGTTTCATTCCAAAGAAGTATGATTTTGAATTAGTATTGTTGCCTCCTTACGGCGAGGAACGAAGCAATTTCAGGGCAGAATTGAACAGATTAGAATTGAGCAGCAAAAGCTTTCTTTGTATACGGGATCCTAGCAAATACAGGATACAGCCTGCTCTTGCATACCTGGAAGCTTCGCACGAATTGCTAGGGCATGGCGGTCACATGCAATTCTCATTGCAGTTTCCAACCACACTGCATCTAGGAAGCTTCAGTGTCTATCACATGGCTAACAAGTGTGTGACAGAAGGTGTTGCAATGGACAGGGAGAAGTGGGGCATGGATTACATCAAGGATAATAAAGAAAAATTGGAATTGTCAGATGCAGAACTGAAGAGTGTCATATTGAATAATGAAGTCAGGAATGCAGAATTAGCTATCTATCCGCATTATGCCATCCTTAAAGAAAGAGAAAGAAAAGAAAAAGGATTTGACATGCAGCAATATCTAAAAGAAAATGGTTTTCCTTATTTCTTCTGGAAAGACACGAGATGGCAGCCCGTCATCAATATTGTGCAGGCAATGTTTGAATTAGCATACATTGCAGGCGATGAATTGGTGAAGAAAGTCAGAGAAAGAATCGAGAAAGAGTTCGGTGTGGAATATGTCGCTTTGAATCAAGCATTCATCAACGAAGCTTTGGCATCCGGTTGCTGGGCATGGGAAGTGTATCCTGACTTTGTCATCTGGTACCTTAAGAATATCAAGAAAGAGTAAGCTTTTAATATGATTTCTTTTCCTTTTATTTAATGGCTTATACAAAAACAAGTTTATGTCAATTAGGGAAACTCAGCTGTTTTGGATGCTGTGGCTATGATTACAGCACTCCTAAAGAAGTCAGGGAAGGTATCCAGAAGAATACAATGGAGTATAAGGACTGCAAGACGCACAAAGAGTTTGCAAAAAGATCAAGAGCTGGACAGAGAAGATGGTGTGGTGTGTGCAGGAATGTCATCTTCATGAAAGACAAGAAAGGTGTGACCAGGGTTTTGTGTCCTTTGCATCCTAAGATGAACAAAGGCAAGGAGATGAGAAATGACCAGGACTGTCTGATAAATTATCTGTGCAAGACAGCTGTGGCATTCAACAGATGGAATAAGAAAAAACAGGAGAGATTCATAAAATTCCTGAAGAGCAAGAAACTCAATGTCATAGAATATTCATTAGGAATGGACAATGACAGATGGCTGAAAGAGTTTGAAGACCTTGAATTCTAGTTTATATACATAGGTAAATCTTATAAATTCGCCACAATATGGCTATCCGATGGAAGATTTTAGTATTGGCAGGCCGGATGATATGGTGGGAAATTTAGAAAAAGAATTGCTAGTAGGCTTAACATTCAATCATGAATTCACTTCTGATGTTCTCCAGAGATTGAATCCTTGGGATTTTAAAGAAGACATACATCAAGATATATACAGAAGGATAGTAAGAATAAAAAAATCAGGCGAGGAATTTTCTTTAGACTCATTGAAAGATGCCCTGATTAAGGAAGACGGTCTGAGGATGCAGGACTTCTCATTTCTTGAAGATGAAGAGTTCAAAAAATCAAGGGACATGTCATGGAGAGATGCAGAACTATATGCTGATAATATCCAAAGATATTCAATCTTTAGAGGTTCTTCAAAAACAATAAAAGCGAAGACAAAAAGAGAGATGTTTCCGCAGTTCACCAAATCTGGATTTGAAGAAGCTTTGCTAGTAGGTTTTGCATACAATATGGATGCATTGCAGGGAGTTTTTCTGCAGGCAAAGACATTCGATTTCTATTACGGCAATCACGTTGTTATCTTTGAGACTATGTTAGATATTATGTCAGAAAAAAGGACGATGGATCTTCAGCTCTTGCTTGACAGGCTGAGTGAGGAAGCAGTTCAAAATCAAAATTTAAAGCCTTCTGATTATGCATTCTTGACAAGCTCTTATAATAGAAAGAACAGGGAGATGAAAGTGGACAGGGCGCAGACATATCTTAGAGACCTGCGGACTTGTGCAGGTATACGAAGATTGTCAAAAAACGCGCAAGATATGACTAATGTAATTCTGGATAATCATGCAATGAAGCAAGATGAGTTGATGGCTTTGGCAGACAGGGCATTGCACGACATAGAAAGAACTTCAGAAGTGCATTTCCAGACTTTCAATTGGGCAGGTCCTGTTGCGAAAGACGTTATCGGCAAACTTGAACAAAATAATATTTTAAGTGAAAGTTTCATACCCACAGATTTCAAGGACCTGGATGACAAGATCATCGGACTTTATCCTGGATTGATAGTCCTTGCAGGAAGACCGCAGATGGGTGCGAGCGAGTTTGCATTGAATCTTGCATATAGATTGTCAAAACAAAGAAGAGTTCTTTATTTTACAACAAGAGATAACAGACAGGATTTTACATTCAAGTCATTAAGTTTGTTCACGAAACTTCCTCTGAGTGAACTATATCAGGGCATCTATCCGATGGAAGATCTGAAAAAGACTGCAGAAAGAATTTCCACGCATCAATTGGTTGCGGATTTCTCACCAGACTTGAGCCTTGAAAAGATTGTTGCCTTGCTCAAGATATTTCATTCAAAAGCTTTTGACGCAGTCATCATCGACGATGTATGGGCACTACAAGAACACATATCAAAGAAAGAAGAGAGCCGAAGAAAAATAGCAAAGGCTTCTTATAGAGAATACATACGTATGACTTATACGGGATATAAGATGCCGAAAGAGATGGTGGAAGACAGGCCTGCCTTGAATACCAGGTTCAACAGCAGGGACAGGAGATTGAACAGCATTGCTTACACCTTAAGTGAGATAGGAAAAGAACTTAAGATTCCGATCATTGCAGTCACAGGATGCGCTTCAGAAGTTGATGACAGGCAATTGGCAGATCCGAGACTGGGCGATGTCATCGGACCGTTGTTTGAAAATCTGGGCAATCCTGTGCTTCTGTTTCACAGGCCTGCATATTATGAATTATATCAAAAAGAACTGAGAGATCCTGACAGAAATAGTAGACCGAGAAAAAGTGAAAGAGTAAACATACTTGTTGCGCGAAACACAAGAGGCCCGGCACCTGTGACTGTTCAATTGAAATACTATCAGAATCATCTTAAGTTCGAAGATGTAAAATAGAATATAATGGGCCCGACGGGATTTGAACCCGCGACCACTCGGTTAAGAGCCGAGTGCTCTACCAGACTGAGCTACGAGCCCGTTTTTCCATGAAAAATCCGCTTGTTGTTTTAAATCTTTCTCATATTTTAAGCAAAATTTATAAATACAACCGAAACACTTTAATATTAAATATCCAATTAATGGCGGTAGTAGTTTAATGGTAGAATAGGAGACTGTGGATCTCTTGGCGCGGGTTCGATTCCCGTCTACCGCCCTTTTTACTACAAAAATTTTGTTGGGGATTAAACAATGGATGTATCAAAGATTAGAGAAAAAGGAGAGATGGCTAAAAATCTTGTAGCGCGCGGGATTGCAGCTAATATGGAAGAAGCGCATAAAATGATCGATTCTAAAGGAATGGTAAGGACTGACATGCAATTACAGCCAGAGCAGGAAAAAGCTATGGAGGAAATAAAAGTGGATGAACAAGTAGATCAGATCGCTAACGGTAACAATGGAATATTGAAAAGAGTTGAACAGCTTGAACAGATGCTTCAACAGTTCAAAGAGTTCTTCAATAAATACAAGAACAATAATGATAATAATCTGAAAGAACTGGATAGCAGCATCAAGATGATGATGCGAAAATTAGAAAGGGGCGCAGTCACGAACGCTCCGCAGCAATCACAGCCAGCTGAGCAGCAAACACAACAACAGGAACAGCCTGCGCAACAACAGCCAGCACAGCAGGAAAAACCGCAGAGCAACACACAGGCTCAGGCACCTGGCACTAATCTCGATCAATCACAGTTTTCTGTTGAAAAGATATTTAACAACAGCAACGGTCGAATGATGAAGAATAAAAAATAAAGGGGTGGAGAAAAAAATGTCTATGTTTAAGAAATGGTTTGAAGGATTGTTTACTCCTCTTAAGACGCTTCCTGCGATCAAGAGAGAAGCAAACATGAAAGACGCGGTTCTTTACATTCTTATTGCAAGTGCAATCTACGGCGTCATTGGCGGAATTTTGATAGCGATCCTGCCTACTACGAGCATGACAATGGGATATGGTATGCTTGCTGCAATGATGGGACTATCTGTTGTAACATTGGCGGTAATGTTCCTGATATTGATTGTTATAGGCGCAATAGTCGGATTGTTCGTGCAAACTGCAATCTTCCATCTGTTCGCGTACCTTTTCGGTGCGAGAGCTGCAGGAGGATTCACAAAACAGCTTTATCTGAACTCTGTATTCAGATCCGCACTGTTCATCATCATGATAGTGGCATTTGTACCGCTATTGGGTGTGATACTTGCAGTACTATTGGGTCTGTACTCATTGTTCCCATTGACAGTGGCTATCAAGGAAGCATATGACTTTACATGGGGAAAAGCAGTTTTGACTTGGGTAATACCGACAATCATCATTGTTGTTTTGTATGTCGTCATGTTGATGGCATTGCTTGCGCCAGTGATGTTTTAATTTCTTTTTTTCTTCTTTTTATTTTGACCCAAAAGTCCCACAAGATTATTCTCTATGAAAATATTCTTTATAAACAACAAATGCTTATTTTCTATACAATGAACCCCCAGTCATAGTCATTTTGCTAGATTTTTACGACGACTATGGACCGTAAGCTTTTTAAATAGAAATCCATAGGATTTCTATATGGAGATAGAGAGCATCAAGGGACTGCCTCTTGAAGAGCAGATAAAAGAGCTGAAGAAACTCAAGGAACAGTTTGCCAAAGAAAAAGGAGCTTTGAAAGACCAGATCTTTGAGCTAGAGGACAGTAAGAAGCAGAAAGAAGCATTCGCGAAAAACCTTGTTGCTTCTCAAAAGGATCATTCTGCTGCAGAAGTTTCTGTTATTGTTTCAAGCATAAAGAATGTCAAAGGAGTTCTTACTGGAAAGAACAAGGAACTGCAGTTCGTTGAAAGGGCGATAAAAGCTGCAGAAGACATGCTCAAGAAAAGGGAGCAGGAGCTTGAGGACGAAGAAGAAGAACGGCAGGGATTTGAACTCTTGCTCGAGCAGTTGATAGTTCTTTACAAGAAAGAAGAAGAGAAAAGACATGTTTTTCTTGAGAAGATTATTGACAGTAAAGACAATGGAAAAGAAAAAATAGAGACAGAAAAGAAAGAAAAGGAAGACAAGCAGCTTGAAGATGAGCTAGAGGATGTCCAGACAAGAAGCCGTAGAAGAGAAGAAGAGCAGGACTATGTAACAAGACAGCAGCAGAATGATTACATGCCGGATCCTGCAAAACAAGGCGGGCAAGAAGGAAATGCTTATATACCAAAAAGACCTGACGATGAAGTATACCATACTGCAGAAGAGAGCAGGCAGTTGTATGAGAACAGGAACGATGACTATGTGCCTAACAAGGCGCAAACAATGGAAAATTCAAAAGAATTTGAATCTGAAAAAGATAAGCTTTTGAAAAAGATAAAACATTATGAAACAGGAAGGTGAGGAAACAACTTTCTGTGACTTGAGGTGAATAGATGGCTAATCAGATATCTGGAGATTATTATCACACAATGGATCAAGACTATGGTACAAAGGCTAAAGAATTTCAGAAAGACATAGGTGTAACTGTATTCGAAGGAGCAGAAGGAAGGTTCCATCAGAGTGTCCAGGCAAAGATTAGGCATGGTGTAGGTGCAATCGAGCTTCAAGTAGGGGGCCAGGGTGAGAATTTCGGCGCTGAAAGTTATGGTAAAGAGGCAAGAGAAGAATTAAAGAAGCTTGCAGAATTGAATGAAGTTGATATACATTCTGTTCATTCCCCTGCAGGAGTCATTGGATTTTCAGGTTTTGATCCTCAAAGAGGCCAGTTCAGTGAAGAACAGAGGGATTTTGCATTCAATGAAGTGATCAAGACTATAGATTTTGCAGCTGATGTTACTCATGGTGGAAGTTTAGTGATTCATACTGGCGAGTTCAACAGGCCTATGGTCAGCGGTTTCAAGGAGTTCGAGGCTTATGAAGGAGAGGAGTATGCAGCAGATGTTTATTTTGCAGACAAGGACAGTGGTAAAGTAGAAAAATTATCAAGAGACATTTCCATACCGGTCGCTCTAAAGAAACCAGTGCTTGACAAGGAAGGGAAACCTGTCTATGATGAGTTCGGCAGGAGAAAGATGGAGACTGTCTGGGAAGGCGGAAAACCAAAGATGACAACAAAGAACTGGTTTGATTATAATGAAGAGCTGCAGAGCTTAAAAAAACAAAAATCAGGAACAGAGGCTGAAAAAGAATTCAGGGAAAAATATTCTATTCCAAAAGGCTGGTCTGGCAGGGATCTTGCAGGAGCAGCTTTCATGCACGAATATTTCAACAATCAACTGGACAGTGAGGTTGCGCAGTATCACAGATGGGCAGAAGCACAGGTGAATGCAGAAAGAAACATCAGTATGATGAGGAAAAAGCTTGAGATGCAGAAAGCAAGGGAACAAAGATTCAGGGATGCTGGCCAGCAAGACAAACTGAGCGAAGAATACATAGAGCATCCTGTAACAAAGGAGATGATCCTAAAGAGCGAGTATGAACAAGAAGAATTAGAAAAAGCAACCGGCGAATTGAGATATCACAAAGAGATGGCAGAATCCCACATAAGAAATATCGAACAGATAAAGAAGAGAAAGAATGATCTTGCACCTATCAAGGAAGTTGCATTGAAACGTACAGCAGACAGTCTTGCAAAGATGGGTGTGATTGCCTGGGAAAAGACAAAAGAAAAGAAACTCGACAGGCCTATAACATTGACTCCTGAAAATCTGAGTCCGGTCCAGTTCGGAAGCCATCCAGAAGAGATGGTAGAGATAGTCGAGGCGTCCAGAAAGGCAATGGTCGAACGAATGACAAAAGCAAAGATACCTGATCCGTCTGGAAGGCAGGATTATAATAAAAAGACAGGCAAATGGGAAGTCAGGATGATCCCTAATCCTTATTTCAAAGAAGAGTTCTCAGGCGAGCAGGGAAGAGCGAGAGCTAAAGAACTTGCAAAGAAGCACATCAAAGCTACACTGGATTTCCAGCACATGCAGATGTGGAACAAGCATTTCAAGCGAAAGCCTGGTGAGACAGAACCTGAAAGAGAAAAACGATTCAACAAATGGTTTGAACATCAAGTAGGATATCTTGCAGACAAAGGAGTCATAGGAAATGTTCATGTAGTTGACGGTTATGGGAGAGGTCATGTCCATCTGCCTGCTGGCCAGGGAAAAGCGCCTGTTGAAAGAGCGCTTGAGATTCTCAGGGATAAAGGCATAAAAGCTCCATTCACTAGCGAGGGCTGGTTTGAAGGCCCTGCAAGGCAGAGCGAGACTGCCTTTGAGTTCAGCGGAAAGCACTTATATACGCCTACTGGAAGCTATAATTTTGCCAAAGATGTCATGGGAAGGCAGTATTCTATGTACGCTCCTACCTACCTTTTCGGGGATCTGGCTCCTGATAGGGATGATTTCACCGTCTGGTCTGAAGTGCCTCTAGAATGAGGTTTCAAGGCTTCTATAGTCTGTTTCTAGCACCACTTTTAAGTAGTTACGAAATAGAAAGATTTATAAAGAGGGAGCACATTATATAGTAAAAGAGAGGATGAAAAACACCTGAAAAATGGCAGTTTTGAAGGATACAGTAAAAAAGGGTATAAAGGGCAGATTCAGACTAGAGGATATTGCGCAAAAAGATGCAAATACCACAAGAGTCATCACTCTTTCTGACACTCACAAATTGACTATAGAATTAGTTAGAGGCGCAGTTGACCTTGCGCGGAAAACAAATGCAGACGCCATCCTTATAGCAGGCGACTTTGTAGACGGCGGAAGATTCTATGAGATTCTAGAAGACAAGGGATACAACAAAGAAGTCTACAGACAATGGGATACTTTGATACATCAGATCTTCAATAGTACTCCTGGCGATGGTTCAGAAGAGATTTTTAAAAATTACTTTGAAGTCAATGGTATGAATGCAAGACAGATAGAAGCGTTCAAAAGGAATTTTGCAGTGCATCACCACATTAAACAAGAAATAGGTCGGTTGTTTGAGATAGAATGTATGGAAAAAACAGCATACATGTGTAAAGAATTAGAGCAAAAGCCTGAAAACTGTAAGATAGGAATCATCTTGGGCAATCACGAACCAACTTCATGTCTGAATCCTTTAGTTATTCCACAGGAATGGATAATTCCTTGCAATGGCATCAATGAAGATCAAGGGGTTTTACAGATTAATGACCATTTCCAGGTTATAGGACATGTAGGAAGCAGTGAAAGATACGCAGGCTTGCCTGATCACATGTACAGTCATCTTAGTAGTGTAAGAGAAGGTAGACACTATAGAGAAGCATTATTGAGATGGAAGGCTAAGATGGGTGAGGGTAAATTAGAGGATCTTAGGAGAGAAATGCTTAAGGAAGATAAGACTTACGATAGATTGAAAAAGCATCTAAAGAAAGGTACAATATTGGTTACGCACAAGAGCAGTTCACCAAACGGCGCGAACGAGGAAAAGCATCCAGATTCAATGGATGTTGACTGGGGCGCGTACAATGCAGTGACAGAAGCTGTGCAAGACACTGATAATAATCCAAAAGGCTCAATTGTCGAGATGACAGGACACATGCACGATCCTAAAGTCACTTGGAGGGGTGTCACACCTGTCCAGAGGACTGCTGGCCAGGACATGTTCATCACAGACTTTGATAATGCAACACAGACAAGAAAAAAGATACATCATGTAGAGATGCAGGGTGTTTATGATCCAAAAGAGTTCAAAAAGTACTTTGAAGTGACAATTCCTAAATATAATCTGGCTATAAGAAGGAAATTTGGCATAGAATCATTGATTGAAAAAGGTATTGTCAAAAGAAAGAGCTGGGAAAGACTGCCTGCAAAAGCTGCTTAATAGAAATCCTCTCTTTCAGCTTCTGTTTCTTCTTCTGTAGGTATTTCAGATCCAATAGCAGGTCTTTCAAATCTAATAGGTCCCTGCCCTTTAGGAGGCCTGTCTGTACGTATCTCTTCTTTCTCTTCTCTTTCTTCTCCTTTTTCCTCTTCTTCACCCTCTTTTTTCTTCTTTTTCTTTATTTTCGGCTCTTTTACTATGTAGTATGCTATTGCTCCTGCTGCGATTATCACTAATGTGGCAGGATGTATGACAAATTTCCATAAAATACTGTAATCAATGTAGTTTTGAGTGACAATTCCTATTATTGCGATGAAAACTAGTATGATTATCGTGTTTGTTAACTTGCTCTTGATGCCTATCAGCGAAGTCAGCAATAGTATGCAGAAGATCGCGACAATGAAGATCGCAAAGTATAGAAACCAGGAGATGAAACCGACAACTCTGACAAAGTTCACAAACAACAGAGCGACAACAAGTGCGATTGTTATATTGATTCTTGTCTTTGGTTCTCCGTTCTCTTTTCCGAAAACATTTGTCTTTTGAAGAAATGCAAAGATCAATGTGAATGCTAGAATGAAAGGCAGAATCACGTCGAGGATTCCAATCTTCACCATTAATTTTATTGAATCTTCAAAAAATGTCATTAAATTTCTATAATGTTGTTCAAAGTTTATAAATTTTTTTAAAATAGATACTTTTATATATGATTTATACTATATATATTAAAAACTATAATGTTTTTTCAAAAGAGGTGAGAACAAATGGTTCTAAGAAGAAGGAAAAAAACAACAAAAAGAAGGACAACTAGGAGAAAGACTGCAAAGAGAAAGACAACTAAGAGAAGAACTACAAAAAGAAAGACAGCAAAGAGAAAGACAACTAAGAGAAGAACTACAAAAAGAAAGACAGCAAAGAGAAAGACAACTAAGAGAAAAACCACAAAAAGAAAGAAAGCAACAAAGAAAAAGACGACCAAGAGAAGGACTACAAAGAGAAAGACAGCAAAAAGAAAAACCACAAGAAGAAAGAAAGCAGCAAAGAGAAAGACTACTAAGAGAAGAACTACAAAAAGAAAGACGACAAGACGAAAGACAACTAGAAGGAGAAAAAGATAAATCTATGTAAAACTGCTCCTTCTAGGAATGGAGCAGTTACTTCTTATTTTTTACCTGGCAAATAACGTGCAGGAGATGGTGCGCTCTTTCCTGCGATATAGCCTGCCGGTGCTTTTTTACCCACATTATCAAAGTATTGGAAAGCAGCATTTGTCATGAACAGATTAAGATATGCTGAGAAGCCTTGCTTTGACGCTTTCAATGCACCTTTTGTCACATCATAGAATGTGCTTGTCAAATCTGTAAGGTTATAGCCTGATTTCTTGTTCATTGCATTCCTTTGCGTCAAATATGCTCCATCATTGGTTTCTGCAGGTTTTCCTACGTTTGAAAAGTAAGAAAGACACGCTTCATAGAGCTTGTTCTTCATGAACTTGTTGAAACCGGTCTTTGTCGGCTGAAGTTTGCCTTGCCTGTCAACATTATACAGATCAGTAATCCTTTCAAGACTTGCTGTGTGATCGTATGGTTTCAATTTTACTTTTCTTTCAGTAGGTCTTGTGGTTTGTTTTCCAGGCAGAATCCCTTTTCCATTGTACAAATTACCATCTGCACCATAAAGATCAATAGTTTCATCATCCAGATTCCTAGGCTTGTCAAGATAATCCCCGATCGAGGCTCCATCACCTCCTCTTATCACCAATCCAGTGCTATCATCTCTTTTCAATCCTGTTCTGGAGGAAATCCTAGAAGTAGCAGGATTTGTTCTACTATCTAGCGCAGTATCTAAAGTAGATCGCCTGTCTGTTTCCCTGCGCAACTCTGACATCAATTCTTGATTTTCATATAGCATTCTCACCATTATTATCACCCTTGTCGCAATTTAATTTATCAGGATAATATAGGTAAAAGAAGTTTAAAAAGAATTTTGAGATTAAGAACAACAAACTGGGACAATTTATTCAAGAAGTTCTTTGTGATGCGCACTTGCCCACAAGGTCGCAGTAGCGTCCCTTGCAGTGTTTGTTGTAGGAAGATTCACGTCTCCGTAAAGAAAAAATCTGTCCTTGTACTTGAAGTGCGAAAGCAAACCAATCTCATGCCTGTCTCCATTCCCTGTACTTGTGAAAGTATAGCCTGCACCGACAGTAGGCTGTCTTATGTCACCAAAATCATCAAACCTATGCGAAGCCTGTAGATTGTGCATCTCAAGGTTGATAGGTTTCTTTACAAAAGTATAAGTGAATGTGTCCCTGCCATAGAAACTTTTAGGCGGGAGCCTGTAATCAGTAGGATAACCGTCCGGGTAAGCAATTCCGGGATAATTAAGACCGGGAGATCTTGTTAATTCAGGTACTGCTGCAGTGCTGAACGCTCCTAACTTTGCATCACCGACTGCAAGAGTCGCGCTTGCAAAGATGTCATCTCCATATCTGGTGTCTTTTGTCTTACTGAACTGTGCAAAAGCCCTGAACCCGAAACTTGAAGGTTTTTCAGTATTATAGATTCCAACTGCGCCGTTTATTCTTTGGTCTCCATTGCTTTCTGCTACAAAACCTGCAGAGACTGCTGCGCCAAGATTCCTTCTGTTCAGATCCCTGGTATGGGAAAAGCATCCAGTAAGCAAGTCAGAATCTGTTCTTCTTCCTGCACCAACCTTTAATGTCGTTTGGCTGCCAGTCCTTGAAGTGAAAGTCTTTCCTACGTGACCATAAACCAACTGGTCTGATTCTCCTTCAGGACTGACGCTTCTTTCCAATGCACCGCCGAAATGCACGTCTCTCTTTGTTTTTCCTGCAACATTGATACCATAACTGCTTGTTGATAAATTACCATCGCCTGCTACAAATACAGAAGCGTTTCCTTTAAGATCGTCTGTTGCAAAGTTAGTGCTCGCACCGATATTGAATCTTCTCTGTTCAGTGCTAGGAACATAAGTGAACTCGCCGACAATAGTGTCTTTTGTGTCGGACCTGCTCATCTCTGCTCTTGTGCTGTAAGAATCTGTTTGAGCCTTGTGTGTGTATGTGAATTCGCCTGTCAAGTTCAAGGTAGGCAATGGCCTTGGCGGTAGTCGAGGAGCTTCCTGTCTTGCTTGTGCAGGTACTGTAGATGCAGCTGGTGCTGGTGCTTCCTGTGCACGCGCAGTTTCCTGACTCCTGTACTGTTTCTTGAACTCCTGGAATTGTTCATACAAATCTACATTCTTTTTCTTCAGGAATTGCTCGAATTCAGATACAAATTCAACAGAATATTCAGGCTTTGTCTCTTCTGCAGTGGCTGTTCCTGCTGTCGCGCCTAAAGCAAGGGCAGATAAGCCAGCAACTCCAATTCCTTTTCCAATCGTTGACATTAAACCCATAACATCACACCTATACAAAGAGTTTCACTTGAATATTTAAGCTTTGTCAAATAGAAATTCATTTATTTGTTCATTAATATATAGTGATTAAATAAAAAATATAATTAGGTTTATATACTAAAAAAGGTTTTTGTTTAAAATATGGCAATCAAATTCAAATGGGTGAAAGATAAGAAGAAGAGTTCTAAAGCATCTAAGGAAGAAGGCAGGCTCAAGGATTTTGCAGATGAGATAAGCGGTAAAAAGAAGCATTCAGAGATAGACAAGGTCAAGGAATTTCTAAGAGAAAAAGGAGAGTTGGAAGAGCCAGTGAAGATAGAAGCAAAAACCAGGAGCAAGCCAAAGAAATCAAGATCAAAGAAAGAAAAAAAGATTACTGCAAAGAAAGAAAAGAAAACAAAGAAGCAAAAGAAGAAGAAAGCAAAAATCAAGGAAGAGAAGATAGAAGAGCCTGTTGAAGAAATAGAAGAGGCTGAAGAGCCTATTGCAGAAGTCACTAAAAAAGCACATAAAAGAATTCCGGTCAGGAGCAGGGACAGTCATAAAGGGGATAATGGAAAGGTTCTTGTGATAGGCGGTTCTGAATTCTATGTGGGTGCGCCAGGTCTCGCAGCAATGGCTGCATTCAGGACAGGCGCAGACATGGTCTATGTGAGCACTACAAAAGCAGCAGCCTATGTCATCAATGGTTATGATCCAGGGATAATTACGCAGAAACTAGAAGGTAAATTCTTGACAGAGAAGCACTATACAAAGATAAAAGAATTGATTGACAAAGTGGATGCAATTGTCATAGGGTGCGGATTAGGAAAGGAGAAGACAACAAAGAATCTGGTAAAAAAGATAGTAAAACTTGACATCCCTAAAGTCATAGATGGTGACGCACTTGATCTGATCAAAGGTGCGGATGTAAGGAATGCAGTACTGACTCCTCATCACGGCGAGTTTAAAGATCTTTTTGGCACGACAGGAAAGAAAGAATCAATGATGGTGTATTCAAAACCTGACAAGATCATTCTTTTGAAAGGCAGGATAGATTACATATCTGATGGTGTCAAGATCTTTAAGAACAAGAGCGGAAATCCTGGCATGACTGTTGCAGGAACAGGAGATGTGCTTGCAGGTATTGTCGGCGCATTGCTGGCCATTGGATTCAGTCTTATTGATTCTGCGAGGATCGGCGCGCACATTTCAGGGGAAGTCGGAGACCATCTCAAGAAAGATTTAGGTTACTGTTTCACTGCAGAGGATGTTGTGAAAAACATCCCGCACAGTGCAAAAAGATTCATCAAATAGAATGGAACAATGCATATTCTGTCAGATAATTGCCGGTGCAATACCTGCAAAGAAGCTTTTTGAAGACGATAAGGTAGTCGCAGTACTTGATATTTATCCTGCTTCTCCAGGGCACATACTTCTACTCCCTAAAACACATTCGCAGAATGTTGAAGAACTTGACGAAGATGTTTTCTCTCACATGGGCGTGATTGCGCAGAGGATGATCATTGTGATGATCGCGAATCTTAAAGCAGAAGGGGTCAGCATTGTTGTACAGAACGGAGGTGAAGCAGAGCAGAAAGCACCGCATTTCATAATGCATCTCATCCCTCGATACAAAGATGATAAACTGCAGCTGCAGATCCCGAGGACAAATGTGGATAGTAAAGAACTTGACGAAGTGTATGTGCGTCTTAAATCTATGATAGAACAGACCATTAGCGGACAAAAACTTAGATGATGGAAAAAAACAATAAGAAGACGGATGGCGAAGAAAAAACAAATAATCCTGAAAAAAAGATAGAGTGTCCGTTCTGTGCAATCGTCCAAGGACAGTCAGATTCGATAAAGATAATTTATCAGGATAAAGACGTGGTTGCTTTCCTCTATCCTTACGGAGCAGCAGGGCATTTTGCAGTCATTCCTGTGAAGCATGTTCCGGTTGTAGTTAAGCTGGATGAAAAGATAACGCAGAAGATGTTCGCGGTTGCAAAGAAACTTCTTCCTTTAGTTTGCAACGCGACCATGACAAAGAGCGCAAATATAATCATGCATACAGGAACAGATCAAAAGATAAGTCATGTCAGTCTGCATGTTCTCCCTCGAAAAACAGGTGATGGCATATCAATAAGATGGGAGCCTTCTCCTATGGATGAAACAAAGCTCAAAGAACTTGAAGAGAAACTTAAAGGTTCTGTCAGCAAGGAAGAAGAAAAAAACATAAAAGAAAAAACTTCTGACATCAAGGAAGACAGTTATTTAATCAAACATCTGAACAGATTACCGTAAATTTACATAAGCTTTATAAATAACTTACAGTAAAAACACTTAGAAAAAATAAATTTTATTTTTTCGCACAACCAAAAAACTTTTTTTAGTTTTTATCAACATAACCTAATTCTGTAAATCTATTTCATCGTTATCAAATTCATTGATAATTCATTGATTTTAGTCCGGATTAGGTTTAACACTCAAAATTCACCAAACCTGGTGAGGAGACAAAAAATGGCAAAAAGAAAAACTACAAAAAGAGTTGTCAAGAGAAAAGCTACAAAGAAAAGAGTAGCTAAGAGAAAGACAACCAAAAGAAAAGCAACTAAGAGAAAAGCTACAAAGAAGAGAGTTGCAAAAAGAAAGACCACAAAGAGAAAGGCTACAAAAAAGAGAGTAGCTAAAAGAAAGACCACCAAAAGAAAAGCAACTAAGAGAAAGGCTACAAAGAAAAGAGTAGCAAAGAAAAAGACCACAAGAAAAAGAGTTGCTAAAAAAAGAAAATAGATGATGTTATGTTGTTTTACCGGGGATAACCCCCGGTTATTTCTTTTTTTATAAGAATGCAAGGAACAGGTTTCCAAAGATCAGAGTGAAGATGACTGCGCATAGCATGCCTGGGACAAACGGGATCCCTTTCTTGACCAGAACTTTTCTTATCCTGTACTTCTTCAATAACTTGATCTGGTCCATCTCAATGCCCAAGTCTTTCGGACCGCAGATCTTTTTCTTTCTATGATAGACATCCTCTGCTATCCAGTCTCCCTCTGTCAGCTTGCTGACAGGAGTATTCTTTACCATGCAGCAAGATTCTATGGTCTTTGCAAAAAGCCACAAATGTATTGCAAGGAAAACTACAAAAGCGCAGGTCACAAAGACCAATTTTAAGAGAAAGTCTGGTACAAAAACCGCAGCGATAACAAGCGCGCCTGAAAGTATGAAGACACTGTATCTCATCTTCTTTACATTTTTCTTGTCGCGCAGTTTCTTGAAATCATGCAGAAAATCCTTTCTATGCAATCCTGCGAGTATCAGGCCGTATATCAAGCTATATATCGCGCCGATAACAAGAATGTTAAGCAACAAGATTATTGGGAAATAAAAGTTCAATATAGGACTGAAATAGTTCTGCAGAATTGTTGGATGGGTGGCAAAAACAATGCCTAATGCCATCAATAATTTAGCATCTCCTCCACCCCATTGCCCGCTGTAGAACAAGACCATTGCGATCGCGATGAAGATTCCGAATGATATCAATCCATGATAAAAGAACCACCAATCATTATTGAACAGGCTGTGCATGAATCTTAATCCTATTGCAGCAACAATGACTGATGCGCTTAGATAATCAGGGACTTCCCTTGTCTTTATGTCAGTATAACTGGCAATTATCAATGCAGCAAGCCCAATCAATAAGATTATTAGTTCGATCACGTCCTTTCAGAACAGCAAAAAGTATATAAATATGTGTATCTACTGTAAAATAAATATTAATCGGGGGAATTATGCTGCCTAAACATCTAGCAATCTGTTTTGACACTGAAGACATAGATAGAGTTTTCTCTGCAATAAAAGACATCATGGTTGAACAGCCAAAGCTGGGCCTTCCAGTGCTGACTTTTGGTTTTGACAAAGAGATTCCTGCAGAAAAGGTTCTTGAGCTGTTGAAGTTCTATATCAGCAAGAAGTTTCTTGAAGAGAATAAGATAAAGATTTCTTTTCTGGGAAAATGGTACAGCCTGAGCGGAGGTGTCGTGGAAGAGATAAAGCAATTGATCGATTTCACAAAGGATTATGACACACAGTTCCTGAACTTTGTCATCAATTATGACGGTCAGCAGGAGATTGTTGATGCGTGCAAGATTCTGTGCAGACAAGTAAAGGCTGACAAGGTTGACATTGACAATGTTACAAAGGACAGTATTAAAGAAAATACTTATTCCAGCTATTTCATACCGCCTGACCTGATAGTCAAGACAGGCGAGGTCCCTAAACTGCGAGGCTTCCTGCTTTGGGACTGTACGCATTCTAAGATATATTTCACTGAAAAGGCAGTGACTGAATTCAATGCAGAAGCAGTAAAGAAGATCATTGACAGATACTGATAATGGGGAAAGGTTTATAAGGAAACAAAAATCTGCTTTAGCTGGAGGTTAATATGGCTGAAAAAACTGAAATCGGAAAAATATCGCATTTTTTTGACAAGATATTGGTGGCAGTTGTAGAACTGACAGCTCCTTTGAAAGTAGGAGACAAGATCAGCATAGAATCCGGAGACGAAGTCGTAGAGATGACAGTAGAGAGCATGCAAATCGAGCACGCTGCTGTCGAAACAGCGAACGCAGGAGACAGTATAGGTATGAAGACACCAAAACCTGTCAAGAGAGGCGCTGTTGTATACAAACTAGAAGAATAAATAGAATTCTTTTTTATTTGAATTTTGTTCTTTATAGAATTAGTCTTCGTCATCAAGATCAAGGTCAAAGTCTTCTTCAGTTTCCATACCTTTTTCATCCTTGTCAGCAGTCTCTTCATAACCTCTCAGGAAACCTTCTTCTGCACCATCAATCTCGTCATGCGCGAGCTTCTCGTCAAAATTTTCGTCTTCGAAACTATCTTCGTCATACTCCATTTTCTACCTCACGAAAATCTTTCTCTTGTCAGATCCTTCTAGTTCAAGCTTTATCCTTTTTATGATGCCTTTCTCTGGATCAGGCATCAGCTTTACTCTCTTCTTTATGTCATCAAATGACTTAAAATCTTCTTTTTTTCGTTCTTCCAAAATTTCCCACATGTGCTTTTTTCCGACACCAGGTATCAACTCAAGCATGTGCCTTCTTGTTGACAAAGGCCCTGCCTGATTGAAAAAAGCAATGAACGGATCTTGGTTTTTTTCGACAATGTCCTTTATCACAAAATCAAGCTCCTGCCTTGCACTGTGAGTTAATTTTTCCATTGACAACGCGCCATTGATGTGGTGTATCTGTTCTCTTTTCCCTTCTCCTATGTAAACTACTTCGTAAGGCTGTAGAAATATGCCTTTCTTAGGCACTAATTCGAGTAATGTGAAATGTGTCTTGCCTAGAGCTTGCACTATCGCAGTCTTCCTATGACTAGGACGATTGTCAAACGGGTAGCCGTTCGGCAAAAAGTCCAATACTATTGCATAGTCTTCTTTGGTTCTTTTCTGTTCCATTTTCTAGTTTAAAACCCCTCTAGGTGCTATTTTCCTAGTGATACAGATATTTAAAGTTTTCGAAGAAGGTCTATAAATACTTGGCAACTGTGTCGCAAATCTTCTTTATGTTCTCTTTGCTTACAGTCAATGCATAACCCTGCAAAACAACCTTTAATTCATCTACTGTTGCCGGCATGATGTCAATGATCTTGACAATGTGCTCATTCGCAAGTCTTGGTATGTTGAGTTTCTCTATTTCAGCGTAAAGTTCCTTAGCTTTTGTATGGGATATCTTAACGAAAACATTAAGATACTCTTCTGTTTTCTCTGCTCTGAACCCAGCTTCTTCGTCTCTCTTCTTAATCCTTGCCAACTCTGCCTTTAATTCCGGCATTGATATAGGTTCTTGGCTTATTACTTTAGGGTCTGCCATTTTCAAACTTTTCTCAAATGAACAGGATGTACTATTAAAGTCTTTTCTTTCTGACCATCCTTGATCTGTACATTATAGCAACGGCCGATCTTGCCCTTTACTACGCCTGATTTGCCGTGGAATCTCGGATGATACATCCCTCTCTGGTAAGCGCTGTCTAGATTCAAGGTGACTTTGTCTCCTGTGTTTAATTGCTGCAAAAAGCGTTTTAAGCTTAATTTGCCCTTGAATCTTCTTTTTTTCTTGAATTTATACCTTGATTTTCGTCTAAATCCACCAATTCGCGTTACCATAGTGATTAATTAGAATTTAGAGATGATTTTTAAAGGTTTCGGTAAAACTCAGCTTTTCAGATTGTTCAAGACATCCTGATAAAAACCTTGTGCAGAATAAAAAGTCAGCTTGACTCCTCCGATATTGATGATATTGCCTGATTCAACAGCAATGTCTTCCAAAGGATTCTGAATCATCTTACCGCCCACTTTAGAGCCGTTTGTAGAGCCCACATCTGCATAATATACACGCCCGCCTTTTGTCTTCAGATAACCGTGGGTCTTTGAAACATTTTTATGGACCAATTGGATTGCAACATTCGGCGACCTGCCTATCCAGACCTTTCCCATCCTGAAGGCATTAGCATCCCAATCAATCTCTCCCCATGGAATCTTAAATACACTGCTATCTTCACTATGCTTACCTTCTGTGATCTCTTTCAAACCTCCGTCCATTGTGGAGAATTCAATCTTTTGAGTCTTCATAGGATCGTCTTTCTTAATAGATCCGTGGCTTACTAGAAAGTCAGTATCAAGATGGGCTTGTGCAAATATATCCAGTGCATATTCTTCTGCAGCTTTTGTATCCTCTGCAGAATAGCGCTTTTTTGTAATATGGGTCATTGGCAGTCTCGTCTGCAAGTATTTCTCAAAAAGTCCTTTTGCTTCAATCACATAACCCATCAACGGATCTTCTATAATCTTAGTAAGTTTCCCCATTGGATAACATGAATTTGAAGAAACTTATAAAGTTTTAGTAAAGAAATATTTAGTGACTTGCGAACTGCTCTGCACACGGCCTGACTTGGTCTATAAGAAAATCCAATCCTTCCTTGAATGACATCTTTGAAATGGCATCTGTATCCTGGGGAGATATGTCTCCGAACCTGGATAAGAATCCTAGTACTGCTTCATAGCCATAGATCAATTCCTTATCTGAAACTTTAGCTCTTCTAACAACACCTGTCAATCCCCTTCCATCGCTTCTGCCACCATGACTTCTTGATCTCAAATAAGTTGTTCTTTTTTCATTGATTCCACCGAACCTGGCTTCTATTCTTTCTTTATCATTCCAACCGGTCTGGAATTTACCATCAACCCAACGCAAAGAAATATTCAGGTCTTCTTTCCACATATATGCAGAGCGATCGTCTGATTTTGTATCATCGTCTGCGACAAATTCTCTTTCAGCATAAATACTAATATGGAACCTGTTGAATTCTTCAAGATTGTAAGCGAAAAATTTAACATCCTTATCTTCATACGGCCTTTGTATGCCAAAGGAACATCTCGCAACAACATTGTAGCTGAACCTTTCATCTAGCCTTGTTTCACCTACAGACTCTGTAAAAATAAGACCTGGATTATTAGGTCCATGGCCTCCTTCTCCTGCATCTATAGTGCAAATAGGCATTCCTCTCAGCCTGGAATGAGGATGATCTTTCCATTCGTGATGGATGTATCTAAGAAAGAGATCTGCTTCTTCTGGCAATTGAGGCATGGGAAACCTGATGTATGTTCTTGGAAAGTCTCCTGGCAGCTCTTCTCTGCCACCATTTATAAGAACGTTATTGAATCTTAATGTCATGCGCCTTGGAAAAATAATGAATATATAAATTTATTTATGGATAGATTTATATTGAATAACCAATATTAAATCCCATGCCAGGCAGATTAGAAAAACTGACATTGATCGCAGGCAAATTCTTTTTGCTGACTCATAATATAGAAGTAGACGCGACAAGGATAGGCAGGGAACTTATTCTTCATTCA
>Ga0180437_10001521_pt1 | contig 39579 bp, 32 predicted proteins | sample SS_ome_4_FD_132410 | JGI IMG/M metagenome (GOLD analysis project Ga0180437, IMG submission 132410) | Hypersaline lake sediment archaeal communities from the Salton Sea, California, USA - SS_3_D_1 metaG | ecosystem: Environmental > Aquatic > Non-marine Saline and Alkaline > Hypersaline >...
GCGGCGGAAGCGGTGGATCGGGCGACGACGACGGCGGAGTCGCACGACCGGGTGATCATTGTGGAGGTGATGGGACGTCACGCGGGGTGGATTGCGCTGTATGCGGGGATTGCGGGCGGAGCGGAGATGATCCTGATCCCGGAGAGGCCGGTGAAGCTGGACGAGGTGTGCAATCTGGTGAAGGCGAGACACGCGCGCGGCAGAGACTACAGCATCATCGTTGTGGCGGAGGGTGCGCAGCTCGGCGAGGGGGAGATGATCACGTCGACGGAAGAGAAGGACGCGTTCGGTCACGTCAGGCTGGGGGGCATAGGCAAGTTCCTCGAAAAGGAGATAGAGAAGAGGACTGGTCTGGAGACCAGGTCGATGGTCCTGGGGCATTTGCAGCGGGGAGGAAATCCGACGGCGTTCGACCGGGTGCTGGGTACGCGGCTGGGGGTTGCGGCGGTGGAACTGATCGCAAAGGGGGAGTTCGGGAATATGGTGGCGCTCCAGTACAACAAGATCGTGCCGGTGGCGCTGGGCGAGGCGATCGAGCAGAAGCTGGTAACCGATGAGTGGTACGAGATGGCGCAAGTGCTGTTCTAGTATACAGTTTAGTTAATTTCCAGGGCGCGGGGCATTCGTCTCGCGCCCTTTATTTTCCCCCTTTTTTCCCCTTGACAGGGCTTAGTCTCAGCTTATACTAAGATGGTACTAATATATAGGGGTGACTGATAGGATGATAGAGGAGATTGGGCAGGAGATTGATGTCATAGCGAGGTTTCAGGGGGGGAAGGTGACTCCGGTGAAGTTCCGATGGAGCGGGGACACGTATTTCGTGGTGAACGTTCCGTTCAAGTGGCTCTCGCGTGAGGGGAATTTCCCACAGTTTCATTTCTCGGTGCTGGCGACTTCGGGTGACGTTTTCGAGATGAGGCTCGACAGCCAGAAGCTCCGGTGGGTGCTGGACAAGGTGCAGATGGAGGGGTGAAAGGGATGGAGAGAATGATCCTCCACGTGGACATGGATGCGTTCTTCGCATCGGTGGAGGAACTTTCGGCCCCTCCCCTTCGCGGGAAGCCGGTGATGGTGTGCGGGGACCCGAACGGTAGAAGCGTGGTCGCCGCGGCGAGCTATCCTGCGAGGGAGTTCGGGGTGTCTTCCGGGATGCCGGTGACGACGGCGAGGGGGCTCTGCCCGAACGGGATATTCATCCCGGGCGATCCGCAGAAATATATCTTCACTTCGCTGAGGGTGAGGAAACTATGCCAGGAGTTCACTCCGATAGTTGAGCCGTTCAGTATCGACGAATTCTTTCTGGACATAACGGACACGGCGGAGAGGTACGGAGGGGCATTCGATCTTGCGGACAAACTGAAGGAGAGAATCCGGAAGACCACGGGGCTGAAATGCACCGCAGGGATTGGGCCGAACAAGGTGCTGGCGAAGACGGCTTCGAATCTGAACAAGCCGGACGGGATTGGGGTACTGAGCAAGGAGGACATTGCGGAGAAGCTACACACGCTGCCGCTGGAGAAGCTTTTCGGGATCGGGGAGAAGACAAAGTCGAAGCTGAACCTTTTGGGGATGGAGACGATAGGAGACCTGGCCAAGACTCCGCCTGAGACGCTGAAGAAGATTTTCGGCGTGGTCGGAGAAATGCTGTGCCGGGCGGCGAGAGGGGAGGACGATTCTCCGGTAATCGACGAGGAGCATCAACCCAAAGCCAAGTCGATCGGGAACGAATATACGCTGGCGGAGGATACGGGTCAGAGGAGGAGGCTAGAGCGAGCGCTGATGGGACTTTCGGCGAAGGTTGGAAGGAGGCTGAGGAAGGCGGGCTTCAGGGCGAGGACCATAACGGTGAAAATCCGCTTCGGGAATTTCGACACGATAACGCGCGCTACGACCAGGGAACAAGGCATCAGACTGGACCATGAGATATTCGAGGAGGCGAGAAAAATTCTCCGGTCGGTAAGGCTGAAGCAATCTGTGAGACTGCTAGGGGTGAGCGCGTCGAATCTGACGACGACATGCGAAAAGCAGATGGAGCTGTTCGGGATATCCTGCCCGCTGAAGCTGGAAAGGGTGACGGAGGCGGTAGACCGGCTTCGGGACAGATTCGGCGAGTACGCGATAACGTGGGGGAGCCTGGTAAAGGAGGGGATCATATGATCTTCGTGGGAACCTCCGGGTATTCGTATCCTGCGTGGAGGGGGAGCTTCTATCCCTGGGAAATGAAAAGGGGGGACATGCTTCCCTATTATGCGAGAAGGTTCCCGGCGGTTGAGTTGAACTTCACATACTACGGCATCCCCCACCCTTCGGTGTTTGAGAGAATGGTGGAGAGGACACCGGAGGGTTTTTCGTTCGCAGTGAAACTGAACAGCGCAATCACCCACGAGAAGAACACGGAAGCGATTGTGGAATTCAGCGATTCGATCGCGCCTTTGCGCAAATCGGGAAGGATGTGTGCGCTGTTGGGGCAATTTCCGCATGGGTTCAGCAGGTCGAGAAGGAACATGGAGTACTTGCGGCTCCTCAGAAAAATGCTGCCGGATGACGAGATCGTGGTGGAGTTCCGAAACGACACGTGGGAAAGAAAAGGGGTGCTGAATTTCCTGATGGACGAGGCCCTGGGGTACTGCTGCGTGGACGAGCCGAAAATCCCGGGCCTGCTTCGGCCTTCAGCCGTGGCGACCACACCAATGGGATATATCAGGTTCCACAGCAGGAACGGTACGAAATGGTATGAGGGTGGGAAGGAAAGGTACAACTACCTTTTCTCAAAAAAGGAGCTTGGGGAGTGGGTGCCGCGGGTGAAAGCACTGGTGGACGATGTTGAAAAGATTTACATATTCTTCAACAACTGCCACGCCGGGCATGCGGCGGTGAATGCGACGGAGCTTCAGGAGATGTTCAGGGAGCTGAATCTTCCCGTGTCGCTTCCTTCGCCGGAGTTCCCGCAGTTCGAGACATGCTCTCAACTGACGCTAACGCCCAAGTGACACCCTTTAGCGATATCTTCTCCTTCGGTTTCCCCTTGACTCTGCCCATTTCGCAGGTAATCTCGCGGCTAGCAGATGCCGTTGCGTCTTGAGGGGCTAATCGCACAGGAGATGCAGATGAGCCAAGAGTGGAAGGAGGAGAAGCTGCTCGGGGAGCTGAAGACCTTCATCGTGGGGATGCAGTACTACGAAGCTGAAGTGAATCCCGGCGAGCGGGTGGCCCTGGAGCGGGAGTCGGAGAATCCGCACGACAGCAACTCGATCCGTGTGGAAAGCCCCGACTTCGCGCCCGTAGGGCACGTGCCCAGGAAGGTCTCCGCCTGGCTGGCGCCGCTTCTGGACAGAGGTGAGGTCAGGGCGGACGGCGCGGTGGATCTGGACCCCCCTCCCCCGTTTACGAACCGGGCTCCGCTTGCGCTTTCGCTCTACGTTTGCACAAAGGGGAAGCACATTCTCGAGCCCAGGCCGGAGCCATCTACGGGGCTGGAGGCACTGCACGACATGATCCGAAGGGTGTACGTTGAGGCGGGGTCGTACAAAGACGCGGAGGCAGTCGAGGAGTTAGGCGAGAGGCTTGCGACGCTGGCCACGCGGGACATTCTGCCCGAGACGCGAATGCTGCTGGCGCTGTTTCCGTCCAAGGCTGATGAGGTGCGGCGGAAGCAGGCCGAACTCCTGGTCGCCAAGCTGAAAGAGGACGTCGCGGGAATAGAGATCGGCGAGCCGCTCCACCACCACAACATCACGGTGTTTCCGCTGCTTCGTCCATCGAGGAGGGCGAGCTACGTGATGCTGGAGCAGGCCATCAAGGAAGGCGTCGCCGTGGTCGAGGAGGTAGACGAGGCAGGTGATGTGCCTAACGTGCGGGTCGTCAACAATTCCCCCAGCCCGCTGATGATCGTCGAAGGGGAGATGCTGCGCGGGGCGAAGCAGGACAGAGTCGTCAACATAACCGTGATCGTTGCCGCCAAGTCAACCTTCACGCTGCCCGTGAGCTGTGTTGAACGCGGGCGATGGGAATATGTGTCGAAGCATTTTCGTCCCGAACGCTTCGTCCCGCCGCGAATGCGAGCGACCGCCCGACAGGACATGCGGGGGCAAGGGGGCGAAGATCATCCACGCCAGTCGAGGATATGGAGAGAGGTGGACTCGGTGCTGGCGGAAGCGGGCGCGCGCTCGGAGACTGCCTCGATCGCTGACGCTTTCAAAGCATCGGAGCAAGCGCTCAAGGGGTACCGGAAACACATCTCGCTGCCGAAGGAGGCTGCGGGGTTTCTGGTGGCCAAAGCCGACGCCCTTGTGGGGATGGACTTGTTCAGCTCGCCGCAGGTAATGCGGAAACTGTGGCGCAGGCTGTCGGAGGCGTACTTCGTCGAGGCCGTCCTGGAAAAGGAAGAGCAGAAACGGACGCAGAAGAAGGCGGCAAGGCAGATGCTCAAGGAAGTTGCGAAGCACGCCAAGGTCTCGCCGCGGCGGCTCGGGAGCGGACTCCGGCTGGATGTGGAATCGGATAAGCTCGTGGGGTCGGCGGTGTGGTCAGGGGAAGAGCTATGCCACCTTTCGGCCTTCGCTGCTCCGGAGGAAGGCGTTGACGGTCCCGACGAGTGATCGCGACCTTCACGATGAACCGGCGAATAAGTAAGATGTAAGCTGAATCCCCACGAATCAAACGAGAGATGAACCGGTCGCTTCCTGCGTGTTTTCCCATGTGCAGCAGAAGGGACAAGGCCCAAGCGGAGGAAGGACATTGCTACGGCCGCGAAAGGACTCGATGCGGATATCGGCGATCGTGACAACGTACAACAGGTCGGAGCACCTGCGGAGATGCCTTGCGTCGCTCGAGATGCAGACACGCGTTCCGGACGAGGTGGTGATCGCGGACGACGGTTCAGATCAGGAACACGTGGAGACCATTGAGGAGATAATGAGGGGGTCGCCGCTCAACCTAGTCTACGCCAGACAGGAACACAGGGGCCACCGTGCCTGCGCGAGCCGCAATAACGGAGTGCGCCACGCGAGCGGCGATTATCTGATCGTTGCTGATGGCGATGCGGTTTTTTTGCCCGAGGTGGTGGAGGAACACCTGCGTGCATCGCACCCGCGACGCTGGGTAAGCGGCTGGGGGCTGTGGCTGACGGCGGAACAATCGGAGCGGGTGTCGAAGGAGTTCATCAGATCAGGCGGGCTGGAAAGTCTTTGGGCAGAGCTGCCGGCGGCACTTACAGAGAAACGGTTCGATCATGCGGCACGGTTCAAGACGCGCGCCCTGAAGGCGTGGCTGTGGCCTTCGGAGGGAAGACGGAGAAGATTGAAGCTCGTATCACTGCACACATCGATGTACCGGTCGGCACTTGAGAGGATCAACGGTTTCGACGAGAACTTCGTGGGTTGGGGCAGGTCCGACAAGGACCTGGGGCTGCGCCTGCAACTGGCGGGCATTCGCGGGCGCACAATCGCCGACAGGGCTCGAGTTCTGCACCTCTATCACGAGCTTCTGCCGAGGCCGGCGGCGGACGACGCGAACTCGAGCTACAACACGGAATACTACTCACGTCCGAGGCACCGAGCCTATTGGTGCGAGAAGGGGTTGATGAGTGCGCCGAGCAGCGGATTTGAAAGGCTGGGTGGCCCGCGATGGATCGTGCGGGTGACGGGCAGGAGAATTGCCGGGAGAGAAGGGAGGACATCAGGGGGTTCGTGAGGCGTGTGTGCCTGCCGCGGGGGATTAAGGAGGGCTTGGGCGTATTGATCGGGGGGCGCGGCTGGGCTATCATACGCGTTCACCATCTATCAGAGGGGAAATATGGCTGTCAAACTGATCCAAGACGGCAGGTTGAACCCGGGATACCTGAAGCTGGACCTCTTCTGCAAGGGGATGACGCTCCATCCCTCGTGCAGTACGGACGATGACGGGCGGGCTATACTGCGGACGCGGGCGGGGTTGGGAAGCGGGCTGGAGATCATCATCCCTCCTGATTTCTACACGAACGTGCCGGTGGCGGAGGATTTCGCGGCGAAGAGCCCCTACTCTCTCCGGAAAGAGAACTCGACCTACGTTGTGTACCGGGACGAGGAGAGGATAACGCCGATCACGCTGCCCCGGCAGCCGAAGTTCTACACGCGGCGAACGTTGTCGGGGAAGGTCATGTCACGCGTGGGGGTTTTGCAGGGGACGTACCTGGCGATTTACCCGACGGACGTCTGCGCGCACTGGAAGACCGATCCTCCGTCGAACTGCGGGTTCTGCTCGGTGGGACTGAACCTGGGGGCGTTCGAGGACGAGGAGAAGTCCGTGCGGGACGTGGTGAATACGGCGAAGGCGGCGCGCGAAGAGGAGAAGATTACGTTCGTCCACTTCAACACCGGCTACTACGAGGGCGATACGTACCTGGACGTGCTGGAGCCGTACATCAAGGCGGTGCACGACGAGACGGGGCTTCTGATCGGAGTGCAGACGCCGCCGCACCCTGACTTCTCGCGCTACGATAGGCTCAAAGAAATGGGTGTGAACAACGTCTCGTTCTGCTTCGAGCTTTGGGACGAGGAGCGGCTGAAGGAGATATGTCCGGGCAAGGCGACGAAGGTCGGTTTGAAGCGATACCTCGATGCGATCGAGTACTGCGCGAAGATCTTCGACACCACGAACGGGGAGATAGTGGCGGGGCTCGAGCCGATCGAGAACAGCATCGCGGCGATCGACTGGATAACGTCGGTGGGAGCAATTCCCACGGTGTGCGTGTTCCGTCCGCTCAAAGGCACGGTGCTCGAGGATCATCCTTCCCCTGCATTCGAGGACATGCTGCCGGTGTTCGTGCGGTTCTACGAGGCGTGCATGGAGAAGGGCCTGCCGGTGGGGATTGCGCCGAACATCAAGGTGAGCATCGTCATGCTGCCGGAGGAATGCCGGTGGCTCCTGGACGATCCGGGGAAGTACCGGTTGCAGCGGCTGAAGCTCGCGGCGATGAAGAAGGCGTTCAATGCCTACTTCCACGCGAGACTGAAGCTCAAGGGCTGATTTGTCTCAGGCACTCCGGCCGCGATTTCCGCTTGACACGACCCTCCGTGCGGCTTACACGTTGGCGGAATCTCGGGGGTATGCTGTGGACTACGAATCGCTTCACAAGGAACGACTGGTGCGTCACGCGCGTGGTTACGCGTCGGCGCTCCTCGAAGACGACTCAATCAAGGGAATCATGCTCGGCGGTTCGGCGGCCCACGGAGGCGCGGACCGGGAGTCGGACGTTGACATGCTCGTCATTGTCCGAGAGCTTCCCACCGTCGATCGTCGCGCCACCTGGCTGAGGAGGGTTACGGGCGAGGAGATCCCCCTCGCGAAGCTCTCGCCGACAGAAGACAGAAAATGGGACGAATTCCACGTGTCTGGGCGCAAGGTCGACCCGGAGCAGTGGGGAGAAGGTGGAGTGGGAGGGGGGCTTTTCTACTTCACCCAGGCTGAAGTTGAAAGGGATGTGAATCGTGTTGCCGATCTGCTGGTTGCCTTCATTGGTCGTGATGAGCTCGAACGGCCAAGTCACACGGAGGAATACCTAGCCGATCTCGCGCACGGGGTCATTCTCTACGATGCTCACGACCTGCTTGCAAGTTCGCAGGAACGGCTTTCGCAATATCCCGATTCGGCGAGGGAACAGCTCATCAACTACCATTGGCACTACGCGGAGATCGCCATCAACGAAGATATTCAACGAGCAGTGTGGCGTTCCGACTTCCTGCACGCCTACGACAGGAGAGTAGAGGGAATTCGGCACCTTATCCGAATGCTATTCGCAATGAACAGAAGGTACTTCCGAAAGGGAAAGGGCTTGCAGTGCATGCTGGCAGGATTTGAGAGATGCCCCGCGAACACGTGGGACGGACTGCTCCGCGCCCTTGGCGAACCAGACCACATGCGCGCGGCCGCAATGCTCTTGAGGCTCGCGGGCCAGATCATCGACCTCATCGAGCCCCGCGACGTGCTCAAGGGCCGCCAACACTGGAGGGACCTGTGTGCGGCATGGGCGAAGGAATACGACGTTTCGTAATCGCGCGAGCAGCGTCGGTGGGCGGGCTTCGCGCACGGTGGCCCCACAGTACCTGAATCGAGAGGCACGAGCGATGAAGCCGAAGGTGGTGTTGATAACCGGAGCGCCGGGGGTTGGGAAGTCGACGGTGGCGTCGATTCTTCTCGAGCGATTGCCGGAATCGATATGGCTGGACGGGGACGATGTGTGGCGGATGAATCCGTTCAGAGTGAATGGCACAACCACCGCGATGGTTGAGGGGAACATCCAGTTCGTTCTGAGAAACTTCCTGAGCGCCGGTTTCGCGTACGTGATCCTCTCCTGGGTGCTGGCCAGGCAGCCGATCATCGACCGTATCCTCGAAGGTCTCACGGGACTGGAATACGAACTGTTCGTGTTTACGCTAGTGTGCGAGGAGGAAGCCCTGAGAGCGAGGCTCCAGGACGACCCGTCGCGACAAGGCTCACGGAGCTTGCGCTCAGGCGCTTGCGCGAGTCGAGGGAGCTTGAGACGCGCAAGATCGACGTTACGCGGAGGGAGCCCGAGGAGATCGCGGAGGAAATCCTCCGGGAGATGGCAGGTGAGGGTGACAAAGGGGCCAGCGAGGCGAGCCGCTTGACAGACAGCGAGGATGCAATTCGCGACGGCAAAGGCGACCAATGAGCAGAATAGAGAGATTCTACGACAACGACACACAGTATGAATGGGATCGGCTCGACCGGCACAGGACCGAGTTTGCGGTCACGATGCGAGCACTGGGAGACTATCTCCCCAAACCTCCGGCGAAGATACTCGACGTCGGCGGCGGTCCGGGGAGGTATGCAATCGCGCTCACCCAGCAGGGATACGAAGTGACCCTGTGCGACATCTCGCGCAAGTGCCTGGAGTTCGCCGAGACCAAGGCAAAAGAGGCCGGAGTAAAGTTGTCGGGCTGCGTGCGGAGCAACGCAACGGACCTTTCGGAGTTCCCAAGGGAAGGTTACGACGCTGTGCTCTTGATGGGGCCGTTGTATCATCTTCTGGAGGCGGACGAGCGAGAGAAGGCGGTGAGCGAAGCGCGACGAGTTCTGAAGCCGGGCGGGCCGCTGTTCGCGGCTTTCATCACGCGCTATGCACCGATCCTCTATGCCGCCGCGTACGAGCCGGAATGGATAAACGATCAGCAGAAACTGGAGAAGCTGTTGGGGACCGGGGTTCTCAAGGGCGGCCCCGAGGGGAAGGGCTTCACCGACGCCTACTTCGCCCACCCTTCTGAGATCAAGAAGCTCATGGAGGCAGGCGGCTTTGAGACCCTGGACGTCATCGCGTGCGAAGGAATCGTCGGCACCTGCGAAAACAAGATCAACGAACTCACAGGCGAGCAGTGGCAGGGATGGGTGGGGTTGAATTACCGCCTGGGCAAAGACCCGACGGTGTGGGGCGCAGCATACCATCTGCTGCACGTGGGAAGGAAAAGGTGAGCGCGCACTTGGAGAGGAGAAAGCGATGACGGGGCGGGAAAGGCTGACGAGGATATTCCGGGGCGAGGTGCCAGACCGGCCGGCGGTGAAGTTGTGGCGGGCGAGGCCGGGCCAGAAGCTTCCGCATCCGGCGTACGAGCCGGTCCACCGGGCAGCGATGGAGCTTACCGACCTGATGGTCGACGTGCGGTCGCCGTTCGACCTGAACTTCGGAACTGCGGGAAAGCGCATCTCGAAGCGATGGGAGGAGCCGACGGGTTCCGAGGAGTGGATGAACGTGATCACGGAGGTTCGCACGCCGGAGGGGACGTTCAGAAGCGTCTACGCGAAGAGCACCGTGGGAAAGCCCGGCTACGAGAGGGAATACCTGCTGAAAGAGCCGGGGGACACCAAGAAGCTGCTGGCAGCGCCGTACGAGCCATACCCCTTTTCACCGGATCCATTCCACGCGACCGAGCGAGAGGTGGGCGAGCGGGGGGTGGCGCTTTTCGGCATCGATCACGCAATGTACGGGCTGCAGCGGATGATCGGGCCGGAGAACTTCGCCTTGTGGAGCATCGACTGCCGGGACGTGATGCTGGAGGCGATCGAGGTGTTTTCGCGGCGAATCCGCGAGCAGGTGGCTCAGGCGTTCGACGCGGGGTTGAAGCCGGCCTTCGGCTGGGTGGGGCCGGAGGTCTGCATCCCGCCCCTGATGTCGCCGAAGGACTTCGACGATTTCGTGTTCCGGTTTGATAAGCCCCTGATTGACTTGATTCACGAGCGAGGCGGGCATGCATGGGTGCACTGCCACGGGAAGATGGGGCCGGTGCTGGAGCGATTCGTGGAGATGGGAGTGGACGTGCTCAACCCGATGGAGCCGCCGCCGATGGGAGACATGACGCTGGAGGAGGCATTCGCGCGGGTGGGCGACCGGATGGGGCTCGAGGGGAACATCGAGACGCACGAGCTGATGACGGCGAGCAAGGAGAGGATGAAGGAGCTTGTGCGTGAGGCGATTGAGGCTGGGCGCGGGAGGCGTTTCATTCTTTGCCCGTCGTCTGGGTACACGGAATGCCCGGTCCCGGACGAGCGGCTGATCGACAACCTGCTGACGTATATACATGAGGGCGTACGCTGCGCGGAGGCGTGCCGACAATGACGGCCAGGAGGATAGCCCGGAGAGGAGGTGTCGAACGGGGATGTTAGGTGGACTGTTAGGAGGAATCTTCGGGCTGGCGTATTTGGTGGTGGTTGTGTTGAGTGTCATCTGGGCGTACGCAGACGCGGAGGACCGCGGCAAATCGGGGTGTCTGGTGGCCCTTCTGGTCATCTTCCTCGCGTGGCCCATAGGGCTGCTAATCTGGCTGATATTCCGTCCGGAAAAGGGGACTGACCAGCAGTAAGGGGCGATGGCCGCAGGAAGGTTCATTTGCCCGAAATAAGACACGTGCTGCAGGAAATTCCGAAGAGCGAGCTGCACGTGCATCTTCGGGGTGCGATGCCGGTAGAGGTGCTCGCTGAATTGCTGAATCGGCAACCGATTGATCAGGCGCTCGGCAGCGCCCCTCCCGGGCACAGGGCCTGGTTCGAGCGATGCGCTAACATCCGCCCGTTCTTGACCCCTCGTAAATGGTCAATCGAGGAGGTCTCGGGCCTGTTTCGCTACGACTCGTTCAATCAGTTCCTGATCACCTACTATTTGACGAGATACCTAGTGCGAGACGCCTCGGACCTGAGAAGGCTGGTTGCGGGCGTTTTGGAGAACCTGAGGTCGCAGAATGTGGTCTATGCGGAGATAACGATTGCGCTGGAAGGGTACCTGCGGCAAGGGATTCCACTTGAGAGTGTCAAGGCGTGTCTGGAGGAGGGCGCCAAGCTCAATGGGGTCCGCGTGCAGTGGATAGTGGACTTGATCAGAGACCTCGGCAGAGACGGCACACTGGCGCTACTCGATAAGATCTTCGACCTCCGGTGCGAGAGCATAGTGGGGATAACGCTGGGCGGGAGCGAGCCGCTTTTCCCCCCTGCCCAGTTCTCGGAAGCATATGCGAAGGCGCGCGAGCACGGGCTGCGGCTGACGGTTCACGCGGGGGAATCCGCAGGGCCGGAGAGCGTGCGGGAGGCGATTCGGGAACTGGGCGCGGAAAGGATCGGCCACGGAGTTCGCGCGATTGAGGACGGGGAGCTGGTCGCTTACCTGGCTGAGAATCAGATCCCGCTTGAGGTGTGTCCGACAAGCAACTTGCGGACCGGGGTGTATCCGTCGTACGAGGCGCATCCGGTGAAGGCGCTGTTCGAGGCGGGGGTGCCGATCACAATCAACAGCGACGACCCGACGTTCTTCGGGACGACGCTGGCGGAGGAGTACGCGCACGTTCATGAGATGGGTGTGCCGGTCGAGGGCATCTACGAGATGATCAGAAACGGGTTCCGGTATGCGTTTCTGCCCGAGAGCGACATCGAGCGATACTTAGGCGAGCTTGAGAAGGAATGGGAGAGGCTCCTAAGCAGGAGGTGATGTCCTCCAGGCAATGGGGAGATGAGGGCAGCTTCTAGAGGGCGAGAGTGGGGAGGCGGTCGCCGTCGAACCTGGCGTGCTGCGATCTGACGTGCTTGCAGAGAGAGGCGACGAGCCAGCGTTTTTCGGGGGTTCGTCCGCCTAGTACCCTGCCCCATTCGCCGGCTTTCTGGACCTCTTTTCGGTGAATTGCACCCAATCCCCCAGCCAGGTCCTGCCCGGAAACGGTAGCCTGTCCTGGAAATCCTTCATAAAATGCCATCGCGTAGTCCGTATTAGATATGGAAAGAATGACGAGGGATCGATGGAATCGGGGAAAACTGACGAGCTCCTGATGGGGCGCGTAAAGGAAGGGAGCGTAGCAGCCTTTGAGGAAGTGGTGCGCCGTTGGGAATTGCGGATTTTCAGGCTGGCAAGGGGGCTTCTGCGGAATGAACATGACGCGCTGGACGCCCGGCAGGAGACGTTTATCCGGGTGTTCCGTCACGCGTCGCGGTTCAGGACGTCGGGAAGCTTTTCGGCCTGGATTAGGAGGATAGCGGTGAACGCCTGCGCCGACATCGGCAGAAAACGCGAGCGTGAAGCGAGGCTCAACGGGAAGGCGCAAATGGCTTATCGCGAGAAGGGCAACGAGTCCCCAGAGGAGACTCACGCGAGATCTGAGCGGGAGCAACTGGTGCGATACGCGCTGGCGCGTCTGCCGAAGAAGCAGCGGGTGGTCGTTTCGATGCACCGCTTCGAGGGCCTCACGCTGCGCGAGATTGCGGAGACGCTTGATATCCCCGTGCCGACGGCGGCTTCGAGGTTCTATTCAGGACTTTCGCGACTGAAAAAACATCTGAGTCCGTTAATGAAGGAGGGTCACTAATGATGAATTGCAGAAAGGCAAAGCCGCTGCTGGCGATGCTGGCCTCGGGCGAACTCGACGGAGAGGAGAGGAGCCGGCTTGAAGAGCACATCGAGAGCTGCGCCGATTGCCGGAGGGAGCTGGAATCGCTGAGGCAGGTGATGGAGCTGATCGCGGTTCCCAGCGAGGCACCGGCGCGCTCGCAAGCGCCGCAGCTCGTGGTCAGCGCGCTTTCGGGGTTTTCAGCGCCGCGCGCATTTCCCTATCGGGCAGTCGCATGGGCGGCTGCGGCAGTTGTGCTGGCGGCATTGCTGCTCGGGCTTGGGGTTCAAGCGAAAGTGGAGAATGGCACACTGCTACTTGCGATTGGCCATGGCTTCTCGCTCTCGACAGACGCTATCGCCGCGGAGGACGCCTACGCGATAAGCCGGGAGGTGGTAAGCGAGAGCCTGAACGAGGAGATAGCGCCATCATTCCTGGAGCTGGCTTCGGCCATAGACTTGCTCCACTCGCGGCAGGGGGAGGAACTTGCGGCGGCGCTTTCGCAGCTTGATGAGAAGTGGCAGGAACGGATGGCGCAACTCAGCGTCGATTTCGCCAACGCACACTGGTCGGCAATGAACCAGATATTCGACACGAATCGCGTGGTCAATGAACAGACCGAATGGCTCGAGGCGCTGGTGGCCCGCGCGGAGACGCAGGAATCCGGTCTTGAGGAAGGAGAATTGAGATGAAGCGTTGGGCATGCGGAATTCTTGCTGCGGTGCTCCTCTTCGCAGGTCTCGGGCTTGCCATGGTTGAAGAGATCGACTGGGCGCAACTCGACGAAGACATGATGGTGATGGAACGCCTGGTCAGGGACGCGCTCCGCGAGGCGATAGTAGACCCGGAAGTGCGAGCCCTTCAAGAGGAACAGATGATGCTGGAGGAGTTGTCGGCGGAGGCGGACATCAGTGAGACAGGATTCGGAAGCCTCGCCGACGTGCAGGAAAGGCTGGAGGAAGTCAGGGCAAGGCTGGAGGAGCTTGGCGAGTACTTCGCTGATGCCGGTAGGGGAATCTCAGACGCATGGTTTGCCAGAGATGTATCCGAGCTATTCCTAACGCAGTTGATTGAGAGTGATATGTCGACATCCAAGCTGCGGGGGGCGTTGGCAACGAATCTCTCTTCGGACGCACTCTATCTCCCAGGCTACGGAGCGGTTTTCGCGATGCGAGTGGAGTTCCCGCTGTCGAACGGGGAAGAGCCGTCGCCGACGCCCGAGCCTGACAGAGAAGGTAGATGGGAAGAGACGAGGCGGGAGGTGCTGGGCTTGCCCAAGCTGCCGGAGAGACCCGTGTCTGTTCCCTCAACATACGACGCGGAGCTTGTGGAACGGGTGAAGGAGGCGCTTGTCGAACTCCTCACCGTCGAAGCCCCGAACTTCGGACAGCTTGCAGATAACGAACGGTTGGTCATATTCCTTCACAGTCCCGTTAAGGAACCCGTGCCGACGAGGAGGGGCGTTCGCGTGACGCGGCCGTCCTCGATGGCGACTGTTACGCCCCCCCTAGCGCCTAAAGCACCAGCAGACGAGGGCGAGTATCAGATCGCAAAACAGATAGCCAACATCGAAGCCCGGCTTTTTGCTGACAGCTTCCTGGCAAGCCGCAGCAGGGCTCTCTATAGCGCCGCGCAGGCGGCGCGGACCGGACTGACGCTAAGCGTGAAGGCGTCGGACCTTGCCGCCCGGCGCGCGGGAAAGATCACGGCGGAAGAGCTTGAGAAGAGAATAGATATCAGACAGTTCTGAGGCCATCGACACGGAAGACGGGCCCGTTACGTGTCGAGGTCCCGGAAGTGCGGACGCGAATCACTCTACGGAGGACAATGATGAAAAGGCACACGAGATGGCTGGCGGTTCTTCTGGGGGTCGCCGCTCTTGCAGGCGTCGCCCGGGCCCAGGAGAGCGAGGACGTGTGGGTTAGAATGAACGAAGACGTCCAGATAATGAAGCGGCTGGCAGCGGATACGCTGTCGCAGGTGCGCTCACCGCGGGTGGAGGAGATAGACAAGCAACTGGCGGACATAAGGGTGAAGCTGCTGAAACTCGAGGGGGAGTACACCCGGGGGGCAAGAAGGACGGAATCGACGGAGGGAGCGCGGCTGAGGACCGAGAGGTCGAGGCTCCAGAGCGAGAAACGGTCGCTGCAAAATGTGAGCACGTCCAATGCGATCTATCTGCCCGGATACGGTGCGATTGTGATGTGCAGGATGGCAACTCCTCTGTCCCCCGAGCCAAGCCCCGCACCATCGCCCGTTCCGGGCAAGCCAAGCAAATGGGAGGAGTACAAGTACAAGGCGCTGAACCTGCCGGTATATCACGCAGGCAGCGGCCGCCGGAAGTACGACAAGGAGCACGTGGAGAAGCTGAAAGAGGCTGTGATCGGACTCCTGGCCACGGAGGCGCAGAACTTCGACGCGATACCAACCGGCGAGCAAGTGACCGTGTTTCTGTACGGCCCCTGGGCGGGCAGCCCAGCAGGGGGAGGAATGGCGGCCGCCAGCTTGAGCGGCGGCGAGGGGGACTACGATGTCCTGATTGCAGTCGATGAACTCGGCACGGTCTACGCGGCCCAGCCGGCACCCACGAGGTCGGTGCTGATCCTTAGCGTGGGCGGGGCTGACCTGGCCGCGCAGCGCGAGGGGAGGCTGACCGCGTCCGAGTTGAAGAAGAGGGTGAGAATACATCAGCGCTGACGCTCGTGGTCGCGAGCGAATGGTCCTCGGATAGATGCGTCTTTCCATCCGATATGAGGGGCTCTTTGTCGTCCAGGTAAGGAGAAACGGCATGAAGAAAGTCGTGTTGTGGATGGCGGTCGGCCTAGCACTCGCGATTGCGGTTGGCCCCGCCTTTTCCCAGCCGCGTGACGCGGCGCGGGCAAACAGGATGCGGAACGAGTTCCAGCGGCAGATGGAGAGCTTCCGCGAGAAGCTGGCTGAGATGCAAGGGAGCATCAACGACATGACGTGGGAGCTGGCCAAGCACTCGGCGCAAATGGATGAAGTATTCGACAGTGTCGGCCAGATGCGGGCCGCGGCTACAGCCCCGACGCGAGCTACGGTGATGACCACTCCGTCAGTGAGCCGGAGGAGGGTGGCAGGTGAGGACGCCGTGGTCAGCGTCGGGCCTTCGGTGGCGAGAGCGGGCAAGCAGATGGCGCTCTTCGCGGAGGATGCGAGGGCGCAGCTCGACCGCGCGACCAAGGCGGCGAGAACGGGATCCGAGCGGGAACGGCTTGCCGCGGCGCAGCGAGAGATAAAAGCGCTTGAAGAGCAGGCGCTGGTGATGAAGCAGAGAGCAGCGCGCGAAAGGGGGCTCGCGTTAGAAGCGCCAGCTCAAGTCCGCCGGCGCCAACCGGAAGCAGCTCCAGCGCGGAGCGCCCCCGTGCAAGCCCCTCGCAGGGCACCCGAAGCGCAGGACAACACGATCACCATCACGATTACCATCAAAGCGCCGGGAGCGAATGTCTCCGTAGCGGGAGGCTAACAGACCAAACACGGTAATCCCTTTACCTTGCAGTTGAGTAGAGTTGGATCGAGAGGGAGGCCCGAGCGGCCTCGCTCTCTCCTTTCATGGTGGGACGGGCGGCGCGGTTTTGCTACCCTTCAGGTTTCTGTTACAATCCCCGTACGCAGGTGGTTGCTTTCCAGTGCGGGATGGCGAATGGGCACGATACATCTTCTTTCCGAGACCATAATCGACAAGATCGCCGCCGGTGAGGTGGTGGAACGTCCGGCGTCGGTGGTGAAGGAGCTGATGGAGAACAGCCTCGACGCGGGCGCGGGAAAGATCGAGGTGGATCTAGCCGATGCAGGGAAGAAGCTCATCCGGGTGTCCGACGACGGCGAGGGGATTGACGCCGAAGACCTGACGCTGGCGGTTTCGCGGCATGCTACCAGCAAGCTTTCGGCTGCGGATGACCTGTTCAACATCTCCACGCTGGGGTTCCGGGGCGAGGCGCTGGCGGCGATTGCCTCGGTGTCGGATTTCGTGATTCGCTCAAGGCGCAAGGGGACGTTGGAGGGGGCGGAGCTACGGGTGGCGGGAAAGGAGCCGGGAGAGGCGAAGGCGTGCGGGATGCCCGAGGGCACGGTGGTGGAGGTGGGGAACCTGTTCTTGAACGTTCCGGCGCGCAGGAAGTTCCTGAAGTTCGCGAGGACGGAACTGTCGCACGTACTCGGAACGATACATCGATTTGCGCTGGCGTTCCCGGGGGTACACTTCGCGGTTTCGCACAACGGGAGATCGGTGATGAATCTGCCGCCGGCGCGGACGGCACGCGACAGGGTGAGGGGGCTTTTCGGCCAGGAGCTTGCAGACTGCCTTCTGGATATCCCCATAGAGACGAACGGCACGGTACGTGGGCTAATAACGCCTGCGTCGTTCACACGGGCGAACACGCGGCTCCAGTACTTCTTCCTGAACAGGCGGTACATAAAGGACAGAGCGCTGGCGAGCGCAGCATCGCAGGCATACAGGACGCTGATACCTCAGGGACGGTTCCCGGCGTACTTCCTGGCTCTCAACGTCTCGCCGGAGGAGGTGGACGTGAACGTCCACCCGACGAAGATCGAAGTGCGGTTTCGGCATCAGTCGCGCGTCTTCGATGCCGTTCAGGGGGCGGTGCGGCAGAAGCTCGCTGGAGGGCCCCGGGAGAGAGGCGCGGCGGAGCCGACGGCCGACGAGATAGCGGACGAGCTGGTGCGGAGGCTCTCTCCGAGGCCGCTGCAGAAGACGATAGAGACGAGGCCGGAGGAAGCTCCCAAGGAGGACGCGGCGCCGAGCACGCCCAAGGCGGCGGAGGGGCAGTTCTTCCAGGTGCTGGATTCGTACCTGGTCTCGCAAGGAACGGATGGGGTCTTGATAGTAGACCAGCACGCACTTCACGAACGCATAATATTCGAAGAGCTGAAGATGCAGGCGGAATCCTCCGCCATAGCGGTGCAGTCGTTCCTAATCCCGGAGCCGATAGAACTGCTGCCTGAGGAGATAGTCCGGCTGGGGCACGCGCGTGAGAGGCTCGAGGAATTGGGGGTGAAGCTGGAGCGTCTATCGCGCAAGACGGTGGTGGTGAGAGCCCTGCCGCAGATCGTCGCAGGCGCCGACCCAAGGGAGTTACTTGAAGGGATCGTGCAGCGGCTGGATGATGCCCAATCGGGAGGTGCGGAGGCCGAGCTTCCACTGGAAGCGATTCTCGAAGCGATGGCGTGCAAGGCGGCGGTGAAGGCGGGGGAGAAGCTGTCGGGTGAGGAGATGGTGTCGCTGCTCCGTCGGGCGAGCGAGACGCGTTTCCGGGACACGTGCCCGCACGGAAGGCCGACGGCTGTCGTCATAGGGCGGCAAGAGCTGGAAAGGCGCTTCAAGCGGACGTAGTCGCAACAGGGCTGTTTCCGCGCTGCCGGCAGGGCTCGCGAGGGGAGCAGTTTTCCTTGACAAGCGCCTGCGGGCGTCCTTATACTTCTTCCCGGCAGGAGCAAGGCTGTGGGAACAAGGAGGAACGAAATGCGAGCATTCCACAGGCGCGCGAGCGGCGTGGGGCAGGTTCCCCTGGCAGCTCTTATCGTGTTTATCGTGCTGTTCCTAATCGCGGCGGGGCTTTCGTACGTCTTCTACCAGCAGATGTCGAAGCGGCAGGCGGAGCGCGACCAAGCCCAACAGGAGCTTAAGAAGGCGCAGGAGCAGACGAAGAACGCCCAGGCTCAGATGAAGGAACTCCAGGAGCTCTTCGGTTGGGCGAATTGGAACGCCGCCAAGCAGCTTCTCGCTGCTGAGAGGCCACTGGAATTGCCCTATGACCTTCCAGCCGACCTGACACACGGAACGCTGGGCAGCGTTAGGGACCTGACGATGTTTTTGCTCCAGGTCCGCCATGACTATGTGGAGGCGTGGCAGGAGGCGAAGGCCGCGTTCGACCAGGAGAGCGACCTTCGAAGAACGGCGGAAGCGAACAGAGACCTGGCGATAGTTGAGCGTGAGGCTCAACTTAAGCAGCAGCGTGCGCAGCTCGAGATCCAGATCGGGTCGCTGCAGACGGACCTTACAGAACTCAAGCAGATACACGACGATCTGAACGATAGGCACGTGAAGGAAATCGCCGAGAAGGACCGGCTTGCGGACCTTTCGGCGTCGCTGCAGAGGACGGCGGACGATCAGGAGGAGAAAATTCGGGTTCTGGAGGACAAGCTGGCGAAAAGGGCGATATTCGCCAAGGCCGCGGAACTCGAGCCCGACGGGGAAATACTTAGCCTGGATCAACAGCTCGGGTTCGCCTACATCAATCTGGGGAAGAAGGAAAACGTGCAGCCCGGGTGGCGCTTCAAGGTTGTCAGAAAGAGTTCAAGCGGGTACGAGGCCATAGGCGAGGCGGAGGTCCGACGGGCTGAGGAAAACGTAAGCCGGGTCGCGATTAGGTCTTACGATGTGCGGGTGCCGGTCGTGAAGGGAGACATGGTCGCCAATCCCGCGTACGATCCGAAGAGGACCATCATGTTTGCGTTCGCCGGGACGCTGGACGCGTTTACGATAAAGGAAGCGCAGGATCTGGCAAAGATCTACGGCGCGAACGTGGCCGACACGTTGAGCCCGTACGTTGACTACTTGGTGATCGGCAAAGATCCCGGCGATGCCATGGATGAAGCTCGTCGTTACGGCGTAGCCATAATGGCGCAGGAACAGTTCTTCGACTACGTGGGCGGCAAGTACTAGGCGGTCGCGTGTTCGCTTCCCGGCGCTCCCCGTTTCCCGCCGTTCGTAGAGCCGCTACGAACGCGGATCCCACATTGCGCGAGAGCCGGGCGTGATTGTGTCCGTCAGCGCTGCTGGGGCGAGGGCTGATGCCGACATATTGTCGGACTGCGAATCCCGGCAGAGGGGCGTCGAAGCACGGCGAAGGCGGGGGATAGGTGCGGAGGACTTGTGAAAAAATTTGGGTAGAGCATTCCTGGATTGTCTTGTATAATCCCTGCCGGGGATACCCGTTGCGGGCGGGGGGCCTTACGCTAAATCGTTTGCACGATGAGCTTTGGTGCCAGCGACGCTGAAGAATCGGTCATCCATCGACGGGGTGCACGTCGAGCAGATGGTGGCTTGGGCCGCGGCCCTTCGCGCGCCTCAATGGGGTCCTTTGGAGCCAGTGTGAGAGGGGGGTTCACGTTGTCTCGATTCCGCATGCAGCGAGTTCTGACAGGAAGCGCGTTCGTAGGTACACTTCTCGCCGTCGCTTTCGCGATGGGAGCCACTCCGCCCGACTGGGACTGGCAGAACCCCTTGCCGCAGGGGAACCATCTTGTGGATACCTGGGCGGCTTCGGCCAATGACGTGTTCGTGGTAGGCGAGGCGGGAACGATAGCGTACTACAACGGCTCTTCGTGGGTACTGCGTGCGAGCGGAACAACTGAGAATCTGCACGCGGTGTGGGGGGATTCGGCAACGGCTGTGTTCGCCGTGGGTGATGCTGGGACGATACTGCGATTCGACGGGTTCGAGTGGAGCGAGGAGACGAGCGGGACTTCCGAAAACCTGCACGGGGTGTGGGGTACCGCGGCTAACGACGTTTTCGTCGTTGGGGATAACGGCACAGTACGGCACTACGCCGGTTCCACGTGGGATCCGGTCGTGGGGGCACCCGCTCAGAACCTGAAGGGGGTGTGGGGCACATCGGGCACGAACGTTTTCGTGGTGGGGGAAGCAGGCGCGGCGGGGATATACAACGGGAGCGGCTGGAGCACGCCTGCGAGCGGGACGGCTGAGACTCTATACGACGTGTGGGGAACGGCGGGGGACAACGTGTACGCGGTAGGGGGATCAGGGACCATTCTGAATTTCGACGGCTCGGACTGGGGGGACGCTTCTCCGGGAGGTCTGCCGTCGCTATACAGCATATGGGGGACCGCGGCGGACAACATCTTCGTCGTGGGCGACAACGGCACCATCACGAACTACACCGGGTCCTCGTGGGACACGATAGATCCGGGAACGACGCAGAGGCTGTGGGGGGTTTACGGACCGGCGGCTGATGACGTGTATGTGGTGGGCTTCGGAGGACTGATCGTCAATTACAACGGCGTGTCGGCCTCGACGATAACCACCGGCACCACGGAGAATCTGCACGACCTTTGGGGGACTTCAGGCAGTGAAGTCTTCGCGGTAGGAGACGAAGGGACCATTCTCGAATACAACGGCTCGGCGTGGAGCGGGCTGGTGTCGGGAACGGACAGCAGCATTTACGGCATATGGGGGACATCCGGCAGCGAAGTGTTTGCGGTCGGGGGCGAGGGAACGATCCTGAAGTACAACGGCGCCGTGTGGAGCGACATGATTTCGCCGACGGGCTACTCGATCTTCGACGTTTGGGGTCTCTCCGGCACAGAGGTGTATGCTGTGACGGACGCAGGGCTGGTGCTGGATTACAACGGGGTTGACTGGTACCCCACGGATACGGGTGCGGGCGTGGCGCTGAACGATATTTGGGGGACCGCGTCGAACAACCTGATCGCCGTAGGGGACCAGGGGAAGATCGTGGAATACAAGGGCTCCTCTTGGGCGCCGGTGTTCAATCCTTATGACGGCGACCTTCGAGGCGTGTGGGGAAGCGGGGCCAACGATATTTACGTCGTGGGAAGCCAGTGGCAGTCCACTCCCGATGCCGGGCTCATTCTGCAATTCAACGGCAGCTGGAGGGTCGCGGGCACGGCGACCAGCGCCCTTTATGCAGTATGGGGCACCGCGCCCAACGACGTCTTTGCGCTGGGCGACAACGGTCTGATAATACACTTTGACGGCGTTGACTGGTCGGAGATGAGGTCGGGAACGAACCGGGCGCTTCGGGGGCTTTGGGGGGCGGCCGAAGACGACGCTTTTGCAGCAGGGGACGGCGGGAGCATACTCCACTACCCAGGTGGGGCAGCTTCGCCCGTCTCCATAGGGCCTGCTGATTCGTCGGGAGAGCCCAGCAGCGTCGTACCGATCAACATCTACCTCTTCGGCAACGAGAGCGTTGACGTTACGGAGGTGGAATTCACTCTGGGATTTGACACGGGCGTCCTGCAGCAGCCGGAAGAGGGAGACGTCTCCTCGAGCGAATTCAGCGGCATCGCCGCCGACGTGAGCGTGGTCGGTGAGGTCTCGGTGACGCTAACGACCGGCTCGCCGGTGGCGCTGAATCCGGGGAGCGTGGTTGCGCAGATTGAGTTCACGGTGGAGGCTAGTCCGAGCCCGTTGAGCTGTGACCTCACGTCCACAGGCGTGCAGGTGCTTGATGACGTTGGGAGCGAAATACCGGTGATCCCTCGAGGCCCGCGCACGTTCACCGTAACGTGGCAGGTGGTTCCGACGGACCCGGTGATGTCGCTGAACGAGTACCTGCACTTCTGCACAAGTCTCGGCTCCGGCGGGGGGGTATGGACGCTATTGCAGGCCCCATCGGGCGGGACACTGGGTGCCGACAACGGGCTGTACCGAGCGGGCACGACGGGTAGTGTCGTCGACGTGGTCTCGGTCCTTTTGGACAGTCGCCCGGTTCAGACGAACGTGACGGTCAACGAGACTCCCCGGGGGGCGGGTGTGGTCGGCCCTCCGACGTCGATGGACGTGGACGGGAACAGCCTAGGCATCGGTGATGTTATCCTCATTCTCAGGTATGTGGTGATGTTGGATACACCGACGCCCGAGCAAGCGGCTGCGGCAGACTTCAACCTTACCGGCGCGCCCGACATAGGGGATGTGGTGAACGCACTGCGTATCGTGGTGGGACTCCCGCCGGTGCTGTAGGCTTCTTCGCTCGGGCCGAAAGGGGCCGGAGGGCTCCCGCGCCGAATTTCCCGTGAGAAACGGCTGCGCCAACCGTATAATCCCTGATGGCCACCCCGTCCAGCGGAGGAATCTCCATGAAGGAAGTGGCTGATCTGGCGCAGTCGCTTATTGGGAACGTTGAGCGGGTGATCGTAGGCAAGCGCGGGCAGATCACGCTTTCGCTGGTGGCACTTCTGTCTGAAGGGCACATTCTGATAGAGGACGTGCCCGGAGTAGCGAAGACGATGCTGGCGAGGGCGCTGGCCATTTCGAGCGGATGCTCGTTCAGCCGACTTCAATGCACGCCCGACCTCCTACCCACCGACGTCACGGGGGCGTCGATCTTCAACCAGAAGACGACGGAGTTCGAGTTCAGGCATGGGCCGATATTCTCGGAAGTGGTGCTGGCTGACGAGATAAATCGTGCCACGCCGCGGACCCAGTCGGCGCTCCTGGAAGCGATGGCAGAGCGTCAGGTAACTGTGGACGGGGTCACATACCCCACGCCGAGGCCGTTCATACTGATCGCCACGCAGAACCCGATAGAGCACGAGGGGACTTTTCCGCTGCCGGAAGCGCAGCTGGACCGGTTCCTGATAAAGCTCAGCATCGGCTATCCGGGAGCTCCGGAGGAAGCCGAGATGCTGGAGCGGCTGCAGGTTCAGCATCCCATCGAGACGCTGGAGGCGGTGACCTCGCCCCAGGAGGTAACGCGCGCACAGGAGGCGATAAGGGAGGTGCACGTTGAGGCCTCGGTGCGCGAGTACATCCTGAACATAATTCGCGGGACGCGCGACACGCCACAGATACAACTGGGCGCAAGCCCCCGTGCGTCGCTGGCGCTGCTCAGGGCATCGCAGGCGCTGGCGGCGGTCAGGCAGCGGAACTTCGTCATCCCCGACGACGTGAAGCAGCTCGCCACTCACGCTCTCCAGCACCGCATCATTCTCACCCCGGAGAGCCTTCTGCGTAAAGTGAACCCGACAAGGGTTCTTAAGAAGATAGTCGACATGGTTCCGGCACCCGTAGTCACGAGGAAGCCGGAGAAAGTCTAATGCCACTCCGCGTTTGGCTTGGCGCCATATTGTTGTCCCTCGCTGCGGCCCTGCTCACGGGCAGCGGCATTCTAGCCTTTGCCGTGTACGCGCTGATACTCGCGCTGTCCCTGTCACTCCTTACGATACACCTGAGCATAAGGAACATAGCCGTCGAGCGGGAGGTGAGCACGGCGGAGGCGAACATCGGCGAGAGCCTGTCGGTCATCACTAAGGTGACCAACACTGGTGCCCTGCCGGTGCTGTGGGTGTCGGCGCAGGACCTGGTTCCCGAAGACTTGCCCGTGGAAGGAAATCGAGGGGAGTTGCTGACGCTGCTTCCGCGACGCTCGAAGACCTTCCTGTACCGGGTGGTGCTGGAGCGCCGAGGGTACCACCGCATCGGGCCGCTGGCGGCGGAGGCGGTGGACCCGTTCGGATTCAGCCGGATATTCCGCGCGATGCCGCCGAATAATTACGTTACCGTGTACCCGAAGATCATCCGGCTTGGGGGACTGACGTTTCCGCTGTTGAGGCGGTCGGGCGAGGTACAGATAACGCACCGCGCGTACGAGGACCCATCGAGAATCCGCGGCGTGAGAGAATACACGCGCGGTGATCCTCTTAACCGGATCCACTGGAAGATCTCCGCGAAGCTGGCGAAGCTGTACTGCAAAATCTACGACCCATCGACCGTTTCGGGAATCACTCTGGCGATGGACTTCAATAGATCGAGTTACGGCGACGGGGAGGATGCGCACCTGTCGTTCGAGCGCTCGGAGCTGGCTGTGACGCTGGCGGCATCACTGGCCTACGATGCACTTCAGCAGCGGATGAACGTCGGGCTGCTCACCAACGGCATAGACGCGGCGGAACGGGTCAAAAATGAGCCCCGGGGGAAGGAGTTTGCAAGCAGGACTGACATGGAGTCGGCGGCAAGAGAGAGGGAGGAGCCGCGGGTGGGCCCGGTGCAGATAAGGGCGGGCTCGTCGGCGGCACAGGGGCTGCGGATCATGAGGACGCTGGCGCGGCTCGAAGTGTCCGAAACGCCGACGCTGGAAAGGATGATCTACGACGAGACGGGGCACATAGCGCGGGACACGGCGCTTGTGATCGTTACCCCGCAGGTGAGCGCGGCGCTGGCGGAGAAGGCTGCGGCGCTTCGCCATTCGGGAATGACAGTGTACATCTTTCTGATCTCCACGCATGAGAGGGACCTACTTTCCGCCAGGCAGAAGCTGACGTGCTTCAACATACCGGTTGTGCAGATCGGGTCGGAGAACGACGTAATTGAGCTTGCCGTATCAGGAAAAGCCGCCGTTTGATCAGGCGATCGAGACGATCACGCCGATTTGCGTGTTCGGGATGCTCGCCTCGCTCACATACTTCATGATCGATCTGAGGTCGGCGGTCATGCCGCAGGGCGTGGAGATGATGAGGTGGGTCCTGTTCTTCTTCATTCTCGCGGCGGTGGGCATCAATCGAATCCGGCGGGACCAGGAGGAGCACGGGTGCAGTTGGGTGGTTCTGAGCGTTGCTCTGGCGGCGGTCACGTTGCTGGTGCTGACGGCGCGAACCGGGACGGTGGGAGCCTTCACAGGGCAGAGAATGAGCAGGTCTCTAGCGCTGCTGATAAACGTCGCCATCGTGGCCGTCCTCTGGTTCGGTGCGGACAGGATAACCGCGGATTGCAGCCTGGACGGGGTGAGCGAGGAGTCGGTGGCGGAGGGCCTTCTGACCGCGGACAAAGGGAAGCGGCGGAAGAGAGTGAAGCGGCCCGGGCTGCTGATAGTGATGCTCGCGCTGCCTGCGGCGGTGTTCTTCGGGCTGTCGCGACTGGTGCTGCCCCACGCGACGGCGGCCGTCCGGTCGCATGCGTGGGTGTCGGCGGGAGCGTACATCTTCTTCTCTCTAGTGCTGCTGGCGCTAACTTCGGCACGGCTGCAGCGAATGTATTTGGTCGGGCGTAAGGTCAGCGTCCCGTGGAAGGCGATGGCCATATGGGTTGCTACGGGAATGGTGATAGCGGCGTTGTCATTGGCGGTGGCCAGCGTCTTTCCGAAGCCGAACCTTGCCGCAGTGCTGATGACGAGAGCGCCGGGGGGAGTTGCCGCCGACGGGAAGTCGTTGCCGCTACAGCCAGGCGCGGGAACGCGCGAGCCGCGCCCGGGAAAAGGCGAGGACATGGCTGACGATGGCGATCGAGGCGAGATGCCGGGGGAGGAGGCGGGAGGACGGGAAGCGGGGCAACATCCCGGGGAGGAAGGGGAAGAGGGCGAGGGAGGAGCAGGCGGAGGGACGGACGAAGACGGGGGGCGCGGGAAGAATGGGAAAGAGAAAGGAGCCGCGGCCGAAAGGGGGGCTGCGGGAAGGGCCGGGCGCGGCTCAATGATCCAACAGGTGGGCGCGGCTGTCGCGCGCGCGGCGGAATTCGGGAAGAAGCTGCTGGCGATACTGATAGTCCTCGCGCTCTTGGCTGCGGCGCTGCTGTTCCTCTTCCCGCGGCTGCTGAGGGCGCTGAGGAATGTGCGCGGGTGGAGGTCGTGGTGGCAGCGCTTTTTGGCAAGCTTCAAACGGAAACCGAAAGCGCCGCGCCCTGGGCCCGCCCGGCTGAGGCGATTCGCCAATCCCTTCAGGGCGGCGGGGCTGCTGAAGAAGATGTCCCCGAGCGAGCTGGCCCGGTACACCTACGAGGCGCTCCTCACCTACGCCGGTCAACACGGCTACCCGAGGCAGCCCGAGGAGACGCCGTACGAATTCGCCCAGCGGCTGTCGGACTCCGGGGCGGCGATGGCAACGCTTGCGGCGTCGGCGGCGCGAACCTACGTCCCCGCAGAATACGGCTCTTCGGAGCTGCCGGCATCGGCGGTGGACGAGTTGAGAGACGTGTGGAATGGCCTGGAAGCGTACGCGCCCTGAGGGAGGTTAGAACTCAAGCCTGGTCCCCGCGCCGAGCCATGTGGCCGAATCGCCCAGCACACCTTTCAACACAGCCCAAGCGTCCAAGCCCGTGCAGTGAGCGGGGCCGACAAGGGGCACATCCTGGTCCCTGAGAGCGCTTGCGAGGGCTCGGACCTCGTCAGCTTCGGCTGAAGCCATATGCGTACCGCCGAGAACTGCGGCGACGGGGCGCGTGGTAAGAAGCTCCCGCGCCGCGAGGAGCGCGTTCAGTATCCCACGATGCCCGCACCCGGAGATGAGCACCAAGCCATCGGGCGCGTCCAGCACCACGGCGCGCTCGTCTTCAAAAGGATCGGGGATGCGCTTGCCCGACTCCGTCTCCACGAACAGCTTTTTCTTGCCGGCGGGAAAGGGCTGAACTTCGGGGATGGGGCCGGTGAGCCAGACTCCGCGTGCGACTTCGAGCGGGGCATCGGCATCGACGATATGCCCTCGCGCCGCCTCGACGTCACCGGGAGACCAGTCGAGACCGATGCTCCTCCATCTCACCTTGCCGCGGGCAAACTTGCGGTCAAAGGCACGGGGCGAGATGTAGACCTCGGGCGCGGCTCCGGCGCGGAGAAGGGGCATTAAGCCGCCTGCGTGGTCGTAGTGACCGTGGGTTATGACGACCTTCCCGATGCTATTGGGCTCGACCTCGAGCGATTTGAGATTCGCCACGGTGAGATCGCTCTTGCCGGTGTCCACCAGGAGCCGCTCGTCGCGCGACTCGACGAGAAGCGAGAACCCGTGCTCTGCGCGGAGGTCGCCGCGAAGGGCGAAGTTATCCATCACAACACTCAGGCGAAATCTCATGACGCCTAGCCCTGACCGGCCAGTAGTTTGTCGACTATTGCCTCGAAGTCCTTGGTGAGAGGAGCATCAGGGTAGTGAAAGGCGTAGGGCCGGCCCAGGTCGCCGGCCTCGACGAGGCGGGGGTCAATGCGAAGGCGGCCGAGGAACGGGACTCTCATTTGCGCGGCCATTTTCTCCCCTCCCCCCACCGGAAAGAGCTCAATCTCTTTCCCGCAATGAGGGCACTGGAGCCCGCTCATGTTCTCAATGACGCCAGCGACTTCCATATTCACGGCGCGGCAGAAGGACACCGACTTGCGAACGTCAGCAAGGGCGATTTCCTGGGGGGTGGTAACGATGAGGCCCCTGGCGTCGGGGATCACCTGGGCGACGGTGAGGGGCTCGTCGCCGGTGCCCGGCGGAGAATCAATAACCAGATAATCGAGTTCGCCCCAGTCCACCTGGCCGATGAACTGCTTCATGGCGCCTATCTTCATGGGGCCGCGCCAGATCACGGCTTCAGTTTCGCTGCGCAGCGCGAACCCCATTGAAGCAACTTGCACCAGCCCTTCGAAGTCCACGGGCCTCATGCGCTCTTCCGAGATCTCGAACCTTCTGCCAATCAACCCCATAAGGTTAGGAACGGACGGTCCGTGCATATCCACATCAAGTAGCCCGGTCGTGAAGCCGCGCTTCCCCAGCGAGATAGCCAGGTTGACGGCGACGGTGCTCTTGCCGACCCCGCCTTTGCCGCTGAGAACCATCAGTTTGTACTTGATGTCAGCCAGAGCCTGCCGGACTGACTCTTCGAGAGCGCGTCTTTCGGCTTGGATGTCGCGCGCAGCCTGCGCTTGTTCCTCGGTTGTCACGGCGTTTCACTCCCTCTTAATCGCTCAACTCTTGTGTTCTGCGGTCGATCTCCTCGAGCTGCTTTCTGATTGCGTCCGCCTGGGCCTTGAGCATTTTGAGCTCGTCATCTTTCGACATGGGCTGCTGCGGAGCCTGGAACGCGCCGCCCCCCATCCCCTGCCCCATCCCCCCGGACATCCCCATGCCACGACCCATGCCTCTGCCCATCCCCATACCGCGACCCATTCCCATGCCACCACCCATTCCCGCGCCGCCGGTGCCGAAGTGGCCTGCTACGTTTGGCCCGCCAGAAGGGTTGAGCTTGCCCTGCTTGAAGTTCTCCACTGCATCCCGAACGACGCCGCTGACACCGGTGATTATTTTGACGCCGGCCGCGCCGAGGGTGTTATGCGCATTGGGGCCGCAGTTGCCGGTCAGTACGACTTCCGCCCCCTTATCTGCTATCATCTGCGCGGTGGTGATCCCCGCCCCATGGGATGCAACAACGTTGGGGTTCTGGATCGGCTCGAATTCCAAACTGTCCGTATCGACGATCAGCAGGTAGGCGGCTCTGCCGAACCGGGGGTCGACCTCGGCATCGAGAGTCGCTCCGGTTGATGATACTGCGATTTTCACTATGGTCCTCCCTTATCAATGAGCCAATGATAGGGCGGCTCCCCCGACGGGAGCCGCCCGTTTCTCCTTGTCCAGTCTACTCCTGTTTCTCCAGCTCTGCAATTCGGCTCTGGACCTGATCGAGCTGGCTCTGCAGGAACTCAGCTTGACTCTTCAGAAAGCCGAGTTCATCGCCGGGCTGTGGCGCTGCACCGGGAGCGCCGGCAAAGGGGAAGCCGAACTGCCCCGACTGCATCGCCTGCCAAGCAGCCTGAGCCTGGGGGGTCGGCCACTGCCCCGTGGTCAGGAATTCGGCCCCCGGGCCCAAGCCTGTGGGGCTTCTGCCGGCCCAGCCGGGACTGAAGCCGAACCTCATCCAGCCGGGCAAGCCGGTCATCTGGTACATCCATCTGTAACCGCCAGGCATTCCTCACCTCCTTCTTCTGTGACCTTGCACGATCTTTCTATTGCCTCTACCGCCAGAAACGGCGGCCGCGGCCGAAGCCGCCTCCGCGCCCCATCCCCATGCCGCGGCCAAACCCCATCCCCGGGAAGTAGCCGTAGCCAACTCCCGATGCGGGATAGCCGAGGGTTTGGGGGGAAGGCCCGGCATAGGGGTAGGCCGCGGGAGCACCGTAAGCGGCGTAAGGTGAGGCCATGGGTGCGCCGTACGGGGCGTAGGACATGGCTCCCATGCCGATTCCGCGCGCTGGAATCGGGTTCATGAAACCGGGGATCCCGAATCCCGCGCAGTAACCCGCCGCTCTACCTGTCATTGGCCCAAAGCCCATCGGGCCCGTTCCATCTCCTCTTGGCATAATTCGACCTCCTTTACCAACGAGTTATCTCTGTCTGGTCATCTTGGCCCCACATTTGGGGCAGGACATCTGGTAACAGGGCGCACCGCGCCCATGGGGTGCCTTGGTGCCGCACGACGGACAAACGCAATATCCGCCTGCACCTGCGCCGAATCCCCCCATCCTTCCTCGTCCGCCACCACTGGGCGGGCCAGTTCCGTCTCCGCGTGGCATGAGCATCACTCCTTTCTGTTACCGCCAAGACGCTCGAGGACGTCGCCGGCCAGGGCAGCCATCGCTCGTCCAGCTTCAGAGCCGGTATCAAGCAGCGACTTCCCTTCGGACAATGCGGAGGCTACGCTCCGGTCGAAGGGAATCCTCCCCAGCGTCGGGACGCCGCGCTCGCGGCAAAACTGTTCGGTTCGCCTTGCCTCTTCAATGTTCAGATCGGCCTTGTTTATGATCACGACCGGCTCCACGCCGAGGAAACGCGCAAGCTCGATTGCCCGCGCCATATCGTGTAGGCCGGAAGGCGTGGGCTCAGTGACGATCACGGCGAGATGGGTGGCGACGAGCGAGGCGTTGACCGGGCATCCGATGCCCGGGGGCCCGTCGATCAGTATGCTTCTGCCGTTCTCCGCCCTTTCCTGTGCTATTCCACGCAGCATGGTGACGAGCTTGCCTGAGTTCTCTCCTCCCGGGTTGATCTGCGCGGACACGAAGGGGCCCTTTCCCCAATTGCAGTCGAAGGCTTCGCCCGAGACGCGCTGTCGTATCGTTACGGGCATCGCGTCGGAGCCTGCAAGGGGGCAGACGATCTCGCAAAACCCGCACCCCTCACACCTTATTGGGTCGACGACGGCAACGCCTCCGTCGATCTTGATGGCCCGGAAGGTGCATCTGTCGGCACACACTCCGCAGCCGTCGCAGAGGTCAGGGGCAATCTCGGCCAGGAACGTGTCCTCGAAGGGGAAGGTGCGCTTGACTTGGGGGTGGAGGAGCAGATTGAGATTTGACGCTTCCACGTCGCAGTCAGCGATCACGTCGTCGTTCGCGACCCGCGCGAGAACCGAGCAGAAGCTGGTTTTTCCAGTTCCCCCCTTGCCCGATATCACCACCAGCTGCTTGGAGGCATCTCCTGGCACCGTCTGAGGCTGGAGGGAGTTGGGCTCCGCCTTTCTGCCGAGGGACAGGACCGGCTGGGAGGGCTTCTTCTCCCACTCGGATTCGAAGACTGCGCACGCCAGCTCTTCGAAGACACGGTCGTACACTTCGGCCCTGCCGATCACGAGTTCCCCGCGTGAGTAGCAGGTCGATATCCTCCGGTCGAAGGGAATGCGAGCGAGAATAGGAACGTCCCTTTCCCGACAGAACTGCTCCACGGGCGCGGAGCCGAGGTCGCACCGGTTTATCACCACGCCGCAGGGGATACCCAGATAGTCGAGCAGATCAGCCGTGACCTCGAGGTCGTGAAGCCCAAGCGGGGTAGGTTCTGTGACGACAAGGCAGAGGTCCGCCCCGTCGAGACTCTCGACCATCGAGCAGGAAGCTCCCGGCGGGCAGTCGAGTATGGTGTCGCGGCTGGGTCGAAGGAACTCCTTGACCCGAGCGATGACGGCCGCAGAACGGACCTCGCCGATCTCAAGCTCGCCGTCAGCGAACGCGCCGAATGCGTAGCGGCCCCTGCGAACCGTGCCGAGCCGGTGCTGCTTCTCGCCGAGGGCATCTGCGGGGCAAACGGAGAAACACACTCCGCAATCATGGCAAAGCTCGGGAAAGACAAGGACTTTCCCGGCGACCAGGGCAAGTGCGTTGAACCTGCAGCGCCTCACGCACTCGCCGCAGACGGTGCAGCGGTCCAGGATCGGTTCCGGGGCTGTTGCGTTTGCCTGCTGGATCTCCTCGATCTCCGGGTGAAGAAAGAGGTGCGCATTGGCGGCTTCGACGTCGCAGTCGATGAAGTCCACGTTGGCTCTCACAACCGCCAGGTTGGTGGCGACGAAGGTCTTGCCGGTTCCGCCCTTACCGCTGGCGACAGCTACGATCATCCTATTCCTCCAAAGGGCGGGCCGATCCATCGCCGCCCTGGGCCTCTTCGGCGAAATCTCCGTGAGCCGGGTCCCTGGCGCCAGCCTTGGCGGAGCGTACCGGAGGCGAACATCTCGAGGGCCGATTCCGCGTCTCCCATGACGTTCGCAAGAACTCCTATGCCGGCGGCCTGTAGGTGCCTTGCCAGGAACCCGTTAATGCCGCCGCAGATAACGGCCTTGACACCGAGCGAAGCCAACAACTGAACCAGAAGCTGGGGCGACGGCGTAGAAAGCGGATAGGTCTGGCGCTCAAGCACCTTGCCCGCATCCACCTCCGCCACCAACAGCGTCGCGGCACATTCAAGCCTCGGCGCTACCCTTTCACCAAAAAGCGGTATTGCAGCCTTCAATCAACGCACCTCCAACGTGCGCATATGCACATGCCGTGCCAAGTGACGGGGATCTATCACAAGTATCCATGCCACAAGGAGATATGCTAACAGGGGCAACAAGGGGCAGAAGAATTGATGTTGCGCAGGTGCAACCCTGATCGCAACGTTGCGCTGATAACGCAACATCAGGCGAGGCCGTGGCGCTTCATCTTTCGCCAGAGAGTGACTCTGTGAATGCCCAGGTCGCGGGCGGCGCGTTCGCGGTTCCCCCCCGCCCTCTCCAGGGCGTCCCTGAGCGCCTGGGCCTCGGCATCCTGAAGGGTGTCGGTGCGTACCACAGAAGAGGCGGCTTGGTCCCGTGTGATTTCTGGAGGCATGTGGCGGGGCTCTATGGTTCTGCCCCGGCAGAGAACGAAGGCGTGCTCGATTGCGTTTTCGAGTTCGCGGACATTGCCGGGGAAATCGTGCCGCACGAGGAGCCCCAGCGCCTCCCTCGAAAGTCCCCGGATGTCTTTGCCCGTGAGGGCATTGAAGCGGCGGACGAAATGATCCACGAGGAGCGGGATGTCTTCCCTTCTTTCGGATAGCGGGGGGAGTTCGATCCTGACGACGTTCAGTCTGTAGTAGAGATCCTCGCGGAACTCCCCGCGAGCGACCAAGTCCGCCAGGTTCCTATTCGTGGCTGCGATCACTCGAACATCGACCTCCAAGGTCTCGGAGGAGCCGAGGGGCTCGAAGGCTTTCTCCTGCAGGACGCGAAGCAGCTTAACCTGGAGCGACGGCGCGAGGTCGCCGATCTCATCAAGGAAAAGGCTGCCGCCGTCCGCCACCTCGAACCTGCCGGGCTTGTCTGTTCGAGCGTCAGTGAAAGCGCCCTTTCTATAGCCGAACAGTTCGGACTCCAGGAGAGTCTCCGGAAGCGCGCTGCAGTTGACCTTCACGTAGGGCCTGTCTTTTCTGGGGCCGAGGTCGTGCATCGCCCTGGCGAAGAGTTCTTTGCCGGACCCGCTTGGCCCTTCGATCAGCACGGTGCTTGTGGACTCGGCCACGTCGGGCAGTATGGCGAGGATTTCCTGGATGCGCTTGTTCTTGCTCACGATGTCGCCAAAGGAGTACTTGTCGCGCAGCTCTCTGCGGAGTTCTTCCACGGCGGAGAGGTCGCGGAAGGTCTCGGCCCCACCCAGGATCTTGCCCGATTCGTCGAGGAGAACTGCTGTCGATATGCTTATGGGCAGCTCGCGGCCGTCCTTGGTAAGGATCGTTGCAGGCTGATCCACGATCTGCCTGCCGCTCTTCATGCTTTCGTTGAGCGGGCAGCCGGACTGGCAGATGTCGGTTCTGAAGATATCGAAACAATGCTGGCCGATTGCCTCCCCGCGGGAGAAGCCGGTGATCTTTTCGGCGGAGCGGTTGAAGGAGGTGATCCTGCCGTCAAGATCGACGGTGAACACCCCGTCTGCGATGGAGTCGAGGATCTGTTTGAGAAAGGCTTCGTTCATTGCAGTTGGAATTGTATCGCTTTGGAGGAACCGGCTCAACTTCGACCGGTAGAGGGCGTGCGGAGACGCACCCCGCCGGCGGTGGCGAGACGACCTGTTCCCGAGGCGCGAACTCCCACGCACGGTGTAGCGGAGGGGGTTTTTAGCTCAATTGGAAACCGCCTGCTGTCGATATCTGAAGGGGAGGGGTTCTAGCTCCGGGGTTGCAGTACGACGTGAGGAAATCGCGCCGCTCGTCCAGGCAACCAACGAAGTTGAGCTTCGGGCCCTCTTCGATGGTCGCGCAGAGACAAGCATGAGACCTGGCAAGAGAGGCAATGATGTCGATCATCGCGGGGCCGAGGCGAATAGGAGATCTTGATGCCTGCGGCTGAAGGGGCGGTTCTCGTCGTTCATGATGATGTCCAGACGAGAGAAGCCATTCTGAAAAGCCTCACTCACGCCGGGTATACCTGTACCCAGGCGAACAACGCGCACGAAGCTGAGGAGCTGGCCTCGGAAGGAAGCTTTTCGCTGGCAGTCAGTGCGCTCGAGATGCCTGGGAGCCACAGCGCGGGTCTTCTGGATGAGCTGAGGGGCACGAGTCCGGACATCGTGGTGATCGTGGTTGCGCCGCGAGAAGAGGTAAACGCGGCCGTTGACTGTCTTAAGAGAGGGGCGGACGGCTATCTGGTAACGCCGATCAATCCAACGGAGCTCCAGCTGGTCGCGTCGAGGGCGCTAGATCGCCAGCGTGCGGACGCGCTGCTCCGAAACCAGGACAGTTCGGCCCAGCTCGAAGAGGCCCGACGCAAAAGGCGGGTGAGAACAGCCTTCCTAAAAGCTCTGGAATCGCTGAGCTACTGCTACGAAGCCAAGGATCCGTATTCGAAGGGACATTCAGACAGAGTCTCGCGTCTGTCCATGTCGGTCCTGGGGGCGCTGGAGGTTGAATGCCCGACGCAGGAGCAGATACACATCGCGGGGTTGCTCCACGATCTCGGGAAGATAGGCGTGAGGGAGTCCGTACTACACAAGCCGGGCGCGCTAAGCGAGAACGAGCTCGAGCACGTGCAGAGCCACGCACTCATCGGCGCCCGGATATTGAGGCCGGTGATCCAGGACGCCGTTGTGGCCGACATGATCCTGCATCACCACGAGCGCTACGACGGGCGAGGCTATCCGCACGGGCTGGAGGGCGAGAGTATCCCCCTCGGCGCGAGAGTCCTGGCGGTAGCAGACAGCCTGGACGCGATGACGTCGCCGCGGCCATATCGCCCGCCGGAGTCGGTCGAAAGCGCCCTGCGAGAGGTGCAGGATTCGGCAGGAAGCCGGTATGATCCCAAGGTCGTCAAGGTTCTCCCGGACGTGCTGAGCCGGGCCGACTGGATGGTGCAGCTCAAGCGGGACAGGACGCACATATTCCTGAAGAGTGTCGCTGAGGAATCGTGAGCGACGCGGTTGGGTTCAGCTCACCACCCTGCTCTCGAGAGCAAGCTTGTCTTCCATTCCCGCTTCGCACGCTACAGGGTAGCGGCCCGTAAAGCAGGCGACGCAGTAATCTTCGGGCGGGCCGGAGACGGCGGCCAGCAATCCCTCTTCGCTCAGGTATCCGAGCGAGTCGGCTCCCAGGAATTTCCTCACCTCGTCCACGCTCCGCTGCCCGGCCACCAGTTCCTTCTTAGTCGGGAAGTCGATGCCGTAGTAACAGGGAAAGCATATGGGAGGGCAGCTTATCCGTATGTGTATCTCCTTGGCCCCGGCGCGGCGAACCATTCCGAGCTTGGCCTTCAACGTGGTCCCTCGCACGATCGAGTCCTCGACCAGCACGACGCTCTTGCCCCTCACCGATTCTTTCACCACATTCAGCTTGAGGTTAACATCCTCGACACGGTCGGTCTGCCCGGGCATGATGAAGGTCCGGCCCACATAGTGGTTGCGGATTATTCCGAGGTCGAATGGAATCCCCGACTCGCGAGAGTAGCCCAACGCCACGGAGTTGCCCGAGTCGGGAAGGGGCATGACCACGTCGGCGCCAGCGGGATGCTCCCTGGCGAGGTTCTTCCCCAATCCGACGCGCACCATGTGCACACTGTCGCCGAAGACATAGGAATCCGGACGCGCGAAGTAGACGTGCTCGAAAATGCAGTGGGCTCGCTTGGGGCGAGGCTCATCGGCGAAACGCCAGCTCGACAGCCCGTCCGAGTCTGCGCATACGATCTCTCCCGGCTCGATCTCCCTGACGAAGTCGGCGCCGATTAGATCAAGCGCGCAGGTCTCGGAGACGATCGCCCAGCCGTCTTTGAACTTGCCGATGCACAGCGGGCGGAAGCCCTGGGGGTCGCGCACGCCAAAGAGCTTGTCCTGGGTCATTATCACGAAGGAGAATGCGCCGCTGAGCTTCCGGAGGCTCTCGGTGAGGCACTCCTTGACATCGGCGATGCGGGAGCCGGCCATCAGATGCACGATCAGCTCGCTGTCGGTGGAAGTCTGGAAGATGGCGCCGCGCTCTCCGAGCTCATGCCGCAGCGTGCGCGCGTTAACGAGGTTGCCGTTATGCGCGACGGCGACCAGGGCGCGGGCGTACTCGATGACGAGTGGCTGGATGTTCTGAACGCGCTTGGCACCGGTCGTCGAGTATCTTACGTGGCCGGTGGCGATATGTCCCGGCAGGTGTGCTAGGTCGGCTCTGGAGATTGCATCTCGGACCAGGCCGAGGTCCTTCTTGCTCCGCACCCTCTCACCGTCCGAGGCGACTATGCCGGCGCTTTCCTGTCCGCGGTGCTGCAACGCGTAGAGAGCGTAGTAGACCTTGACGGCGGCATCAGGAACACCGTAGATGCCGACGACGCCACAGCTTTCCCTCGCTTTCATCGGGTCCCCCAAGGAATGAGGTCGGGTTGGACTTCGTGGAGGAAAGACCGGTTCCCTCATTCATTCTATCAGAACTATGCGGATAGGTCCGCTGCTGTCCTCAGCTTAAGGCGACGCCTTTGATTCAAAAACCTCAGGCAGCCGGCGCTTGTGCTCGGACGCCGCCATCATGCCCCGAATCCTGTTCACCACATCGTAGGAGGCTTGAGGTTCGCGGCCCGCTTCAATCGCCTCGAGAACGGCGTCCAGATCGGCGTAGCTCAGCCCCAATTCCCCTTCGTCCGTCTGTCCCGGCCAAAGCCCGGCAGAGGGAGGACGGCAGATGATGTCATCGGGAACACCGAGGTGCCGGGCAACCTGGACTACTTCCTTCTTGAGCAGGCTGCCTATGGGCAAGAGGTCGACACCGCCGTCCCCGTACTTGGTGAAGTAGCCAACCATTGCTTCGCTCTTGTTGCCGGTCCCGGCGACGAGGTAGTTGCGCGTGTTGGCAACGAAGTAGAGAGTAATCATTCGAAGCCTAGGCTTGAGGTTTGCCCTTGCGAGGTCGTTACCTTCGGGGAGGATGTCCACAAGGGCATCGAAGACGCTGTCGAGAGAAATCTCGAGCAGGTCCAATTCCATATGCTTGGCAAGCCTGACCGCACACTCCCTGTCGTCGGGGTCGCTGTGGCAGGGCATGACAACGGCGAGGGTGCTAGGTCCGACGGCACGTTTGCAGAGCGCGGCCACGACGGCGGAATCGACTCCGCCGCTCAGCCCGCATACGAGACCGGACCCATTCGCCTCTCGGACGCGGCCCTTCAGCCAGAGGGTAATTTCATCTACAAGTCCGGGGATGTCCATCTGTTAGCATTCCGTTCTTGCCGGGAAGTCTCGCGCCGCCAGCATCTTGCTAGTGGGTCAGGCAACCAGTCAAATATACTCGCTGGACGGTGTTCGGGCCAAGGGAATTCAGCGCACGCCTCCGAATCGCTTCACGCTCGTTGCAGAGCGCGGGCAGCTGCCGCTTCCGGGGCATTGCGAAGGCGGCGAGCGGCGGTTACTATGGTACGTTTGACCCGGTAATGAATGGAAGGAGGAGAAGGCTGCCAAAGATAGTAATCATCGGTGCAGGTAGCGCGGTTTTCGGTCTGAAGATGCTTCGCGACATAGTGCTCACTCCGGAACTCGGCGGCTCGGAGCTGGTCCTCGTCGACGTGAACGAGAAGGCGCTGGGAGCGATGGCGAAGATGGCCGAAAGGGTCGCGAACGTGCGAGGGTTCCCCATGACCGTCCGTGCAACTGCTGACCGCGAAGAGGGGCTTAAGGGCGCGGACTACGTCATAATCTCCGTGGCGAGGGACAAGAACCGGCTGTGGAAGCTTGATTTCACCGTGCCTATGAAACACGGCATCAGCCACCCGCTTGGGGAGAATGGCGGCTTGGGAGGCCTGTTCCACACGCTTCGGAGCGCCTGGCTGGTGATGGAGATAGTGAAGGACGTTGAGCGGATTGCCCCGGATGCTTGGGTGTTGAACTTCACCAACCCGGAGAGCCGAGTGTGCATGGCGATTGCGCGTTATTCGAAGGTTCGCGCCGTAGGCCTGTGCCACGGGCTTCTCGAACAGCGGAGGCGGCTGGGAGAATTCCTTGAGATACCGGTCGAGGAGATGAAGTTCCTGGCGTCGGGATTGAACCATTTCACGTGGATACACGAGATGAAGCGGAGGAGCACGGGCGAGGACTTGTATCCGCTCTTGCGCCGGAAGCTCGTGGACGCGCCGGCGGATTTCCTTCCGTTGTGCAGATTCCTGTTCGAGACTTTCGGACTCTTCCCTTCTCCGAGCGACAATCACTGCGGAGAGTACGTGCCGTACGCGACGGAGTTCACTCCGCCACGAGACTTGGCGCGATTCGCGGAGGGTGCGTGGCGGGCGGACCGGATGAAGCGCGTGGCAAGAGCGGGCGAGACGGGAGAGGGGTTGGACGAGGTCGCCCCGCCGATGGCATCAGGCGAACGGGCCATGCCGATAATTGCGGCCCTCGAGACGGGAAAGAAAAGCATCGAGGCCGCCGTCAACATTCTCAACCGCGGCTCCATGCCCGGCCTTCCGGACGACGCGATAGTGGAGATCCCCGCTACAGTCGAGCGCGGGGAGATACGCGGACGCAAAATGCCGCCGCTGCCGCAAGGGGTGGTGGCAATGCTCAAAGCGCAGGTGCGCGTGCAGAAGATGGTGGTCGATGCGGCGATGACGGGGGACAAGGGCCTCGCGCTCCAGGCGGCCCTCACGGACCCTGCGGTCCCTTCGGCCAAGGCTGCCAAGGCAGCGTTCGACGAGCTGTTTGAGCTCGAAGCCGACTTCCTGCCGCAGTTTGCGTGAGCGCGGCGTCAGTTGACAGCGCAAGCGCCCATGGTAAGATTAGTAGGTGAGGGTGCGGAACGAGTGAAAGGCCCCTGAGCGATCGGGGGCGGGCACGCGTCGTTGGATCGAGTCCGATGGGTTCCGCACCCGCGATGTTTGGTCTCAATTCTTCTCAATGAGGGCGAGAGCCTTCTCGATCTCGCCGATGGCCTGTTTTTCGAGCGCGAATGCGGCTATGAGAATGTCCGCCTGCTCGTCTCGCATGGCCTGGGTCCACTGTTGCCCTTCCTTCAGGTCCCATCGCCTGGGGGCGACCTCCAAAGCGCACTTGTCCTTGGTAAGGACATCCTTGACCATCCGATCGTAGAGGTCGGCGGAATTGCTCAGGTGCGATGCGACCTCGTCTTCGAAGTCAGGCGCGACGGAACGAAGGTACTTGGCCGCAGCGGAGCGGTAATCCACAAGGCAGGTGTAGATCCACGAATTGCCCATCATCAACGGTGCCCCGTCCTTGAGGCCACTCTCGACCCACTCCTCGTCCCTGAGGTGAGCGATCCACTGCTCCCAGGCGTTGAAGCCGCACGCGTAGTCTTCGACGTTCTTGGTGTGAGCCATCTTGACGGCCTGCTTAAGCGAATCGATCGCAAGCTTCCGGCGGTCGGGCATATCAGCCTTCGGCTCGGTGTACACGCCAATTCCCCACGGCCATTTGGTCTCGACGGAAGTCTTGCCGTCTCTGAACGGATGTACGCAAATCCACTCCTCGCCACCCTTCTGGTA
>Ga0180437_10001523_pt1 | contig 39529 bp, 60 predicted proteins | sample SS_ome_4_FD_132410 | JGI IMG/M metagenome (GOLD analysis project Ga0180437, IMG submission 132410) | Hypersaline lake sediment archaeal communities from the Salton Sea, California, USA - SS_3_D_1 metaG | ecosystem: Environmental > Aquatic > Non-marine Saline and Alkaline > Hypersaline >...
CCTTGTGTTTGTTTTTGTCCCATGCCTGCACATGAAACGACCATAACCAATGATAAGACTAAAAGTAATGATAATAGTCTGTTCATAATTTTGTTCCTTTCATTTTAAAGTGGTAGGGGCAGAGGGATTTGAACCCACGACTTCCAGCTTGTAAGGCTAGCACTCTCCCGCTGAGTTATACCCCTTTAAGTTCTTCATTCATGTACGGATCTAATTCTAACTGCATCTCTTGCCATTGATCGAACATTTCATCTCCATGTAACGATTCTTCGACCCAGTGAAATTGTTTTTCTCTTAATAACATGCCATCACGATATGACCGCATGAGAGTTTTGATTTGATTATCATAAATATTTAATAATCGTGTTGAGCATCCCTCACCTTCTCTTATTCCTTTGAAGCCAAGAGACCCTCTTTCAATTGAGCATCTGCACTGAAAAATCAATTTGGGTTGTTTTGAGAGCATCTCGTTATCAATATCCCAAATTTTTACAACGCCTGATGCCCTTTGTAATACAGGACTTGTAAAGTGCCATTCAATGTCAATTCTTACACCCATTGATTTTCCTTTATAAAAATGGCGGAGGGGACAGGACTCGAACCTGCACATCGACTTTCACCGATTACCAGTTTTCAAGACTGGGACCCGCCCCACTGGGTTCAACCCCTCCGTTTGTTATCCGATTCCGAAAGCACAGATACGCTTGAATTGCTCAGGTTTATCAGTCAGTCTTTGATAACCTTTTGTTCTGTGCCATTTAAACCAAACTTCTTCCATCTCGAAATTATATATTCCGGGATTTACTTTTTCAATACAAACATACCAATAGTAATCACATTCGTTAATATCCATGGCATTTTCTTCGACCCATTCGATTGCGTCTTCTAAATCATGTGCAAATCCAACAGTTCGTATTCCGTCATGAATAGTACCACGAAGTGTTGTGATTGTATAAATTGGATTTGTGTTCATGCTCCTCCTTCTTGTTGTGTAAGTGCCCACCTCCTGATTACACTGTCCCCTGGACCTCCCACGTATCCCAAAAATGGCGGTGAGTACTGGATTCGAACCAGTGGTGCTGTTACACACGACAGTTTAGCAAACTGCTCCCTTAAGCCTGACTCGGGCAACTCACCGTTAATCAAATTCATGATCTGGAGATATTTTAAAGTTTTCAATATGATAACCCGAAAATATTTTACCTGACTCATACCCAACTACAACACAGTGTCCGGGCATGTTCGGGATCTCCCCAAGATATATGAACCAATTATCTTTATCGAATTGATGCATATTAACTTTCTTCAATTCTTCTCGATACCAATCTTCCATTGCAAGCATTGTGAGATGTGGAAAACTCATAATATTTACCTTTCGTTTACAGGAAGAAATGAATATAGACTGCTAATATTAATCCACCGATTATAATGACTGGTACGGTCAGTCTCGGTGAAAACCAAAGAACACCATACTCTTTTCTGATCAATGGTTTTTTCATTTTTGTCCTTTCATTAAAAAAATGAATTGGGGGCCGAAGCCCCCAACTCGGTTAGATGGTAGCGGGGATGGGATTCGAACCCACGCTGGCAAATGCCAATAGGGATATGAGCCCTACGAGTTTGACCGCTACTCTACCCCGCATCATTTCCATGTTTCATACAACACCACAGGCCATGACAGTGCTGTGGTGATTGTCTTTCTGTTCAGATCGAATTTATTTTGTCGATCCTCTGTATTGAAATAAGCGACCATGAGACCAACAATCAGATAAAGCAATATGAAAAGAAGAATCATATTAATCTACTGAAAGAACCATCACCCGGCGATTCAGTTTCAGCAGGTCGCCGAATACTGTGGCTTCGCCCTGACCAACCGCATTTACGATTCGGTCGGCGTCAACTCCCGCTTCAACCAAAGCTGCTTTGACAGCATCGGCACGATCTTGGGAGAGATCCAGGTTGTAGTCCTCTGCTCCTTCTTCACTTGCATACCCATCCAGGATGAGGGCTGTGTCCGGATATTCGGCCATCAGGGCGGCTACCTTGTCGATCACCGGCTGCTGATCTGCACGAATGTCGGATTTGTCCCAATCAAACATGACGGGTTCCAGGATTTTGACTTTTGTTGCTTTTTCGATGACCGGTGCGGCCTCTTCGATTGTGGCAACCTCACATGTCACTGCTTGAACTTCCTTGTCGGTGTTGCCGGAATACCGGATTGTGTCCAGGGAATATCCACATGCACCGAGCATGACTGCCATGGCCAATACTGCTACTAATGCTAACGACTTTTTCATTGTACAATCCTTTCACTATTAGAAAGTTAAAGTTGGTAGCGACAGAGGGAGTCGAACCCACACGCCATTACGGCACTTGATTTTGAATCAAGCGTGTCTACCAGTTCCACCATGTCGCCGCTTGTCTTCCTTGCTTTTCTGTTTGATCTTTTGATAGACTCTCTTTTTGATCATTTTCTTCTGATTGTTTTCAAACTTTTTCTTCGGCATATAATTCCTTAGATGGTAGCCGAGATCGGACTCGAACCGATACGGGAAAATCCCACAAGATTTTAAGTCTTGAGCGCCTACCAATTACGCCACTCGGCCTTTTCTTATACTTCAGGCTCTTTTACAACTGCTTCCTGTTCAATAGACATTTCTTCGTTGCATGCTTGACACATAGGAACTCCACACAAAACCACATCGAGTGGGGAAATGTCCTGATGTAACATGCAATCTTCACATTCAAATGTCAATCTGATGTTGTTAATATCGACTCTCATAGATAACCTTTCAAAGTGGCAGCCCCTCCTGGATTCGAACCAGGGATCGGAGATCCAAAGTCTCCCGCCCTACCGCTGAGCTAAGGGGCTGTGTTTACTATGAGTTGTATGTCCCGTCTTTTGTTTCTTCGGCGGGGCATCCTTTTGCCAGAAACTCATAGAGATCCAAAGAAACCTGCATCATCTCATCCATGGTATTGACAAGTGTGATAACAGGACATGATACCTGAGCCTTTAATTTGCTCTTTACCAATTTTCGATCTTTAACTGATCGTTTGCGCTCTTCATCTGTTTTGCGCTCATCTGTACAATCATCGTCAATCAATGCAATCAAGAATTGACGCCGACCGTTTTGAATATTCCTCAATACGTTTTGTACACTGAACCCGATTTCACCAAGACTGCCTGAACCAAGCGACTCGGCAAGAACAGGAAACAAAATGATTTCGTCATGATTGAGATGAAAGTTTTCTTCTTCAATCATGCCAGGGTGCCAATTTTCTCCAGCGTCCGGGTTGAACCAGGCAATCCCCAACTCATCATACTTCTCGATGAATGGAAGCCGCCATTTGCTCATATCACATGTTCCAAACATTCCGATGGTGATACCTTGTTTTGTGTGCTCGCTCATACTCTTTCCTTTCATGAAATATAGTACGTGTGGTATGTACGGTGCGAATCACACGGCGTTAGTTATCCCAATACTGATCTCTTTAATAAAATACCAAAAGAAACAACAGCACATAAAACAGAAACACCCGTTACTGCTGCCAATATCTTTTTTTCTTGAATGGTTTCGTGAGGGAAAAGGAATTTATCTATTTCCACTACAACCTCACATTTATCAGAACAGCATGCTTTTACAACACAATTTCTACATGGATCTTTTAACCATAAAGCGATCCATAAATTATAACAACTATCTATGAATGCCCTAATCATCTTCTGCGGCTTCTTTTGCATCTGTGTAAAACTCAGGATCTTCTGCATTAAGCAGGTCCTGAACTTTCCCACAGTCTAAGCAAATTTCCATTTCAATATAGTCGCCACCTCCGATACCAAGATCATGAGGAACATATCCTTCATAACTTGCATTTTTAAAATCGGCGGCGAACATGTCGCTTACCTTCCCGTTTAAACTAAGTATACGGTCTCCGTGGCAACTGTCACAACTCATATCATTTTCCTTTCGCTGTTAGGCGAAGACCATTTGTGAATTGACTTCACAGTCAACCATTGCCATTTTCACGCTGCAGCACTCGGGTGCACCTTTTTCCACGGCATCTCTGATTGACAGCTGAGCTGTACGCTCACATTTTTCACACTCGAAATTCACGTCGATCTTCGTTGATGAAACTTGTTGCATTCCCATTGTTCAGTCCTTTTTCAGTTAAAGGTTGTAGGTGGTACCCCCGGTAGGATTCGAACCTACGACTCCAAGCTTAGAAGGCTCGTGCTCTAATTCCACTGAGCTACGGGGGCATTAAAATTTGACAATAAAACCAAAATCTTTAAGGGATATGATAATGCCCCAAATGGCAAAGGTCCAAAATGTAAATTTAACAACGATGTTCAACCAACTTTTCTTAGACCATGTTATGCCCATGTATAGACAAAATAGAGTTATAAGAACATGAAATAATGTTGTCATACTCATCCTTTTTAATTGTGGAGCCCGGAGAGGGATTCGAACCCCCGCGTGGAATAAACCATCCTGCTTACAAGGCAGGTGCTTTCGGCCAGCTAAGCAATCCGGGCCTATATCCAACCTACTGCTTTTTTGAGTTTGCGCTTTATTTCTGTTTTGTCAAAATCATATTTCTTTCCATCACGCCAACTCTGTGAATTAATAACCCATTGAATGATACTTGATAGCTCAATCAATAGATCAATGAACTCGGGCGAAATTTCATCTGGGAGATCTTTAAATTCACTTGATCTCATATTGGAAAATATATCCCATCCCATATTTGCCCAAGCTTCCATTAGTCCTTTTCGATAAACTTTTTTGGACTCATCCCACCTTTGAAGTCCCAACAAAAGATCAAACATTGGAAACCTTTCAATTTCTTTAATTGTTCGATCTTTGTCTTCGCAACTAGCGGTGACTAAACACGTTGCACATGGTATATTTATCTGTCTGAATTTTACACTTGTGTCTTCAGCGGAATCCGTCATTGACATTCCTCGGTAATTCACTTAGACATTTAGTGCATGTAATTCTTTGATTGTTTGCTTTCAACCAAAATAGACCTGATGATTTACCACATACAGTTGCATATAATTTTGCTGGACCAACCTTTTTATTAAGGAGTCCATGCACGATACCTGTTTCATTGTTCTCTGATCTTGCTGTAACTGTTTTCATTTATACACCTTTGATGTGGTACCTGCGGAGGGAGTCGAACCCACACGCCATACGGCACTGGTTCCTAAGACCAGCGTGTCTACCAGTTCCACCACGCAGGCTTAAAGGTTATTCTGATGAGGTGCTGTCCGAAACAGGAGGTGTTTCATCAACATCTGGAACACCGTCTTCGTCCAGATCGGCACCAAGTAGTTCGTTGATTTTTGTGGTCGTGAAATTTGATTTTGTGATTTCACTTTGTGATACTTGAATTTCTTCTTCGATGCGGGCTTTGTCTTCTTCCAGACCCGTGATTTTCTGTGCCATCTCATCCATGTAATTGCTGAGATCAGCAACCATTTTCTTCAATGGCGCAACGATTGTTGCATAATTTCTTTGACCGCCGAATAATGCCATTCAAAATGTCCTTTCAAAAGTTTGATGGTCGGGATGACAGGGTTCGAACCTGCGACTTCGAGTACCCAAAACTCGCGCTCTCCCAGACTGAGCTACATCCCGACATAAATTCAAATTCACGTTTCCCTATTTTGTTCTAAAAAATTTAGATGAAACGCTTGAGTTTAAAACTCAAATTCTCCATATTGGCTCTGTTAATAAACTCCCGATATTCTTTCCTTCTGCTCGCTCTTTCATATTGTATCCGATTGGGTCAAGGCCAATTATAAGACCTTCAGCAGGAGATTCCATTCCAGCTATTGTATATTGATGTTCTCCTTTAATATCAACATTTTTCGGGACTGCAACAATCCCAGCAACGGCATGTAAAATTCTATCGGTCATATCAAGATGCATTGATGTGCCGCGTTCTCTAAAGAATAACTGACCAGAAAAAATAAGGTTTCTATCCATTGCATATAACTTGTCTTTTAAATTCAATCTCTCACCTCCTTTCCAAGTTTGAGTTAAAAAAATAAACCAACTTATCCTATCAGTAATTTATATATATAGATGCGTTTGTTAAAAATGGGAACAAAAATATGAAAATTATAGTGGGATGATTATTTTTTCTTGAGTAACAAAAAAATAAAAGGAGCGAATTGAATGTCCGAAGAGAAAGAACCAGTCCACCATCACTTCATTGTAGCCCCTCACCCAGATGATGAAATCATTGGCTGCTATGAAATTATAAATGATCCATCGAAAAGCGTTGCTGTAATGTATTCGGGAGAAGTTGAAGCTGTCCGGAGACAGGAAGCCATGAAACTAAGAGAACACCGATCAAATGTTGGAGTACAGATATTTCAAAATCAAATACCGCCACCAATGCTAACCGATCCAAACATCACATTTTATTTTCCAGATCCAGTAAATGAAATTCATCCTGCTCATAGAGCATGGGGAATAGTTGGAGAAGGTATGGCAAGGGAAGGTAAAGATGTTGTATTTTATACAACTCTTATGAATGTTCCTTATATCCATGAAGTTACAGAGCCTTACAAAGAAACGCTGTTAGATTTCGTATACCCAAGCCAAAAAAGTCTATGGGAATATGAAAAGAAATTTGTCTTGTTTGAAGGCAGATGTAAATGGTTATTTTAGTATTAAGTATTATATCTCTCATAACAACTCTCATTGGTTTATGGTTGTTGGGTGAAAAGAAATCACTGGGATTTGTTGTATTCACAGGCAGTTTAGCATGTCAGTTGTATATTTTCGCAGTACAGAAAAACTGGTTTTTGGTTTTTCAAATGTTAGTTTTGATCGTTTTCAATTTAGTAAATTACAGAAAATGGGAGAAGGGTGCAAATGAGTAGCGGACCTGCTTTAACCGGTAGTACTTGCATTGAAGTAACAAAATGTGGAGGATATGTTAATATTGATCTTTCACCAGAATTATACTGTTCTTATACGGGAGAGTGTAAAAGGAACAGATTGGTTTTCAATAGAGATGAAGCATGTCTCTATTGTAAATACCGGAGGTTGTTGGATGTTCCAGCAATGATAGACAAGAGATTGGAGGAAAACAAACAATGAACGTAATCAGTATAAAAGAGCAACCTGATGGTTCTGCAATTGTTGAGGTTGAAATGACAGAGCAAGAACAACAAATCTTTTTAGAAATTGGAATTTTAGAAGCAATCAAGAAAGGAATGGAAGCACATGAGGATAATTTTCGTACCCCAATTCCCGAGTGAGATGAGATATCAGGAGTGGTGGTATACTGAATTTCCAAAACAATTCAGAGATCATGGCTTTGAGGTATTGACACTCGGTGAAAAGTATTTGGATGTTATCAAACATAGGCGAAGTACGCTTGATATGTTTTCGCCTATCAATCAAGCTATTGAATTTGAAACAGAACAAGTCAGAGAATATATGCTTCTTGATATTCGGGATGATGATATTCTTTTCTTAGCTGATCTTAGTTTTCCTGGTTTCTTTGCTAATGTTTTGTATCATAAACAATGCCAAAGAATGTATGCGTTTTGTCATGCAACCAGTTTGAATCATGGTGATTATTTTGAGAAGGTTCGACATTCAAAATATCCTGTTGAAACAGCACATTCAGAATTGTTTAATGCTGTATTCGTTGGAAGTGAATATCATGAGTATAAATTGAATTGGCCAAATACAAAAGTAACATATTTGCCATTTCAGCCAATGGGAGCTAAAATATCAGGCGTTGAGAAAACAATAGATGTTATGTCTGCTTCTCGACGAAATCCACAAAAAGTTGATACTGAACTTGAAGCATATATTGAGGAAGAGTTGGGAGTAAAAATTCAAAGACCTGTGAGTAATACATGGGGAGAATACCATTGGAATTTAAACAAAGCGAAAGTGTTGTTAATAACATCATTTGAAGATACATTTGGTTATCAAATTGTAGATGCTGTTATGAATAACTGTGTTCCAATTGCAAGAAATTCTCTTGCGTATCCAGAGTTATTGGAAAGAGAATATTTATATGATACGAATTATGAGCTTCTTGGGAAACTTGAATTATTGATCAATATGGATAAACCGCTTCAAGTCCCTGAATTGGTATGCAAGGAACAAATGAATAAATTCTATGACGTAATTTGTGAAGAAATGAAAGGGGGATAAAGTGGGGGGCGTTGCGAAGAATTTGAAGCGTATGAAAGAGCGAACCGAATTAGGCCCTTGTCCAATAGAAACAAGTTTTCTAAATGGTCTATCAGAAGAACAATACAGACAACAGTATAACAATGATTATACGTTAGGAATTGTATACGCATTACATAAATTCACTCCCAAAGAAAAACTGTCATATAAAGGAATATCAAAACGAATTGGGTGGGGATGGAGAACTGTTAAAAATGGACTGTGGGGAATAAGAGAACGAGGGTTATTGAAAACATCAATTCAGAGAGTTGAGTATAATTTCTTTGATGCAGATAGAACAAAGATACGATTTTATTTAAACAATCCTCAATTATCACAACTTGATTATAAAACTTTAATCAATAGTTTTTGTAACGGCAAATCTTGTAATACTCCAATGCTTCCAAATAAAGCAGAACAAGCAATGTTAGATGTTTTGAATGATCTTTATAATAATCAATTTCGATTTAGTGGTGGACGATGTTGTGCCAACAAAGTCGGTAATATATATCCTGATACACAACATTTAACATATCCTATTGTTCTTGATCATTTTGGTAGCCATATTCACACTGAAGAAGAAGAAGTTGAACGTATAAAAAATCTAAATGGGCAAGGATATTATGCTCATGTAGTTTGGGATTTTAAAAAGGAAGACTATAACAAAATAATAAAAATGAAGGAGTTTGTGGATAATGCCATTCAAGACTTTCAACAGTTGGTTATTTGACGGCAGAAAAGATACGCCGATTCCAAAGCCAAAAACAGATGATAATGGTAAGGTGATTGTTCCAGATATTTTAAAATACAATTCTCCAATTACACATACATTTGTTTTGGCAATGTTTCTTAAGCATGGTCCGTTGAATCGTTATTTGAATGAGTATTTCAATGATATTAATGTCCGTTATTTATCAAGAGAAGAGTTATTTATTTTCATAAAAAAGTGTGTCCAGCAATTCAAAATTCAAAAATCACAAATCACATATTACCCACGCAGACCACGAGTCATATTATACGAAAAATTAAGAGAGAAGATGGCCTTATTGAAAAATGATGATGTGTACCTATTGTGCGATGTTGTTGAAAATTCTAATAATAAGGATGCTGTATATGATTCTCTTGGTTTGGACAAGCCGAAGAAAACAAAATTAAAGAAGGCAAAAAAATTGAAGGCGAAAAAAATAACCCTAAAACAATTTTTGAAAGACCACTTCTCCACCATTGAAATTAAATGATGGAGAAGTGGCTGAAGTGATTAGGCCGATAGGGTTTATTCCTTGACTTCGACTGCCTTGAGTTTCTCCCCGAGATCCGCGGAAATCACGGGGTTGGCAGGCTCGGCGGGTTCATAGTTCTTGGTCTTGGCCACCCGCTCTTCTTTGGCTGGAGGTTCCGGCAGCGTGAAACCACGACCCTTGCAATGCCGGCAATGGGTGGTGGACTTGATCTTGGCGTCGATCACGAGTTTGCGAAAAGTCGCTTTGCCTAAACAGGCTCGACATTTCACCCGCTCCTGCCCGGACGGACGTCCTTCTTCATCGGGATGGCAACGGGTGCACTCGACGTTGATCGTGAGGCCCTTCTGCTGCTTCTTGTACCGTTTGGTTCCCTTACAGGCACGGCATGTAATGAAAACATATCCGTTGTCTTCCGGTTTACCCTCGGTGCAGAACTTGCAGGGCACTGTGGCGGCTTTGCGGAAGAACTTGTACAGCTCGCCGGTACCGCGACAGGAAACGCATGCCGTTTCATACGGGATCAGACCTTCCATGTCAAAGCGGCCATTTTCTTCGATCATTTTCTCGATCTCGAATCGAAGCAGGATGTTTTTCGCTTCGGTGAGCGGCTTCAACAGTCTGGTCTTTCTGTTGTCGATGCTGGAATGAATCTCCGTTTCAAACTTTTTCAGCATCGTTTCGACATCGTAGTCACCGGTCAGGTTGAGCATTTTCATGGCGTCTTCGATGTTGGTGATGGTTACCAGGGTTTCCAGATCCTGTGCCGTAGCCAATTCGGCATGGACCTGATCTTCATCCACAACTACCAATGTAACATCTTCGGTTGCAACCGTTTTTTCAGATTCGGTCATGTTGGAGCTCCTTTCAAATTAATAGTTATTTGAAAATAAAGGTTTCCTAATCACTTCAGTAATTTATATATATAGACGGTTGGTATTAAAATGGTAACAAATATCAAACCAATAAGGAGGAAATTTTTTGATCTCAATAAAACATTCGTTTGCAAATTGCTCAGTATGTCCTTTGCTGGAAGAACCATCTTGTATATTGGAAACAAACTGTGAAGATGATCTTTCAAAAGTAGATGTAATTTTCATAGCGGAAAATCCAGGAAAGGACGAGGTTAAAAAGGGCGTGCCGTTGATCGGCAAAGCTGGTAAAATGTTTCGTAAGTATTTCAACAAATACGGAATCAACAAACTCAATTACCTTCTTACCAATGTTGTATTATGTCAAACATTAAACGAAGACGGCACAACAGGAAATCCTGTTGACGATGTTATTGAAAGATGTAAAGTGAATTGTATGAGCTTGGTTAAAGCATGTAATCCCAAACTGGTTGTGTTAATGGGCACGAGTCCAATGTCAGCATTTGGTGTTGCTAAAGCAGGCATTACAAATCTCCACGGTAAAGTTACAGACTGGGAAGGATTTAAAACAGTTGTAATAGTTCACCCCTCATTTGTCAATAGAAATATTCATGTTTGGGAACCAAAGTTTGAAGATGCAATGGAAACAATCTCAAACATTTTAACTGGAAAACATACTCATACAAAACATTCCACTGATGTTAAAACAGTCGGGAAAGGAATTTTCAGGTATAAAATTCCACAACATTTTTATACAGACAAATATCGTTTAGTTGATATTCAATATTTAACAAGAGCAAATCAGGTATTGTATATCTTTCGTGATGATAAAAACAATAAGATTTATCATAGAGAATCAGATGATTATGTTTGCTATCAAGTTCCAAAGGGAGTTGATGCAAAGAAAATGGTTCCATTTGATCAGTTGAATCAAGTATCAATTAAATATAAAGACAGGTACAATCTAGATCCAGAAATAACATATGAGGGTGATGTTAAAATCACATGTAAGCACGCTATGGACTATTATCATTATAGTCAAGGCGAAGCAAAGAAAACCCAAGCCAATATTATGTTTTTCGATATTGAGGTTGACACCGGAGACAATAGAGTTTTCCCTCAACCAACAGAAGCATTATTTCCAGTGAATATGCTTACAACAATATTCAATGGAAAAACAACATGTTATGTTGTTGATAACCACACAGAACCATTAAAGAAAGTGGATAATGTAACATATAAAGTATTTGAAAATGAAAAAGGCATGTTACAGACATTCATAAAAGATTATAAAAATACAGAGCCAGATTTCTTGGCTGGATGGAATTGTATCAGCTTTGACTTGGCATACATATTTAATAGACTTCCACAGATAGGTCTTAAACAAGAATCGTTTACAAAATTCAAAGAGTTTTATGTAGATGGTTCAAGATACATTTCTCATATACCAGGATCGGTTGCAATTGATCAGGACTTTTTGTATCGTACATTTACATTTACAAAAATGGAAAATTACAAGTTGGGATTCATTGCTGCACATGAATTGGAAGGTTATACAAAACTTGACTTGCCGTTACCTTTCAATGAGATGTATTGGAAGATGTTTAACTTAACAGTTGAATACAACATTCGAGATACAGAGTTGTTGGATCAATTGGAGAATAAACTTGCTCATATTAACCTTATGAATGAGTTGAGAGTGATTTGTAATACGTCCTTTGATTCGGTATCATCACATGGACAGATTGATTCATTGATGGTATCGTATTTGAAAAACAAAGGATTTGCATCAAAGAACTCCGATCCACATATTATAAAGGAAAAGTATCCTGGTGCATATGTTCATCAGCCGGTACCAGGTGCGTATGATTGGATTACAGATTTTGATTTTGCATCACTGTATCCAAGTATTATGATTACATATAATATTGGAGTAAACAGCTATGTAATGAAATTCAAAGATCCAACTCTTGGATTTGATTTGGCATATCGCCCTGAAAAATTACCACAAAAAATCAAGGTTATCATTGATCCATTGTTTAAGAAACAAGAGATGGTAATTTCACCAGAACAATTATTAACCAAAATCAAATCTGATAATCTGGTATATACAATCAATGGTTGTTTCTTCTTGCCTCACAAAAGAGAATTTTCTGTGTTTGGCGAAGTAGTTGACATGCTAATGTCTACGAGAAAGGAATACAAAGGCAGGATGTTTGATGCTATTGAAGCTAAACAAGATGACGAAGAGAAATTCTTCTATACAAGACAGCTTGTTTATAAGGTGTTGGCGAATACATTGTACGGCGTTGTTGCTATGAAACATTTCCGATTCTTTGATACATCATTGGCAGCAGCTATTACATTGTCAGGGCAAGAAGCATTGAAAACATCAATCATTGAAGGTGATGCTTTTATGAGGCATCTTGATACAGGCAAGCCATATGTTGCCCCAACTCCATTAACAAAGAAAGAGATGTATTCAGAAGAAATGCCAGACCGTGGCAATGAATATATTGTTACGGGTGATACCGACTCAATCTTTTGTAAATTTGGGGACTTCAATAAAAAGAAACACGAAATTAATGTTGAGAACATTCACAAATGGTGTGCTCAAATTGAGTCATTTTTGAATGACGATAAAATTATTGAGGTTGTCAAAAAGCATAATGTTGATCTTGACTATAATAGATTGGTATTGAAAAATGAGTTGGTTATATCACGTGGATTGTTTCTTGCAAAGAAACGATATGCTATTCGTGTCATTAACAATGAAGGCAAAGATGTTGACAAGATCAATTATATGGGCGTTGAAATTAAGCGTTCAGATTATCCAAACAAGTCCAAGGAATTTTTGTCACAATTATCAGAGTTGATTTTGAAGGATGAAAATTTCAAATTGGGCAAAACAATTCAATATGTTGCAAGGAAAGAAAAAGAGTTTAAAGCATTGATTATGGATGGAGACAAGTCAATTGCAAGACCTGTAACGTATGGTAAAAAATTAAAGGATTATAAAACGATCCCACAGGGAGTTCGAGCAATGGAAGCTTGGAACTCCATCATGTATGATATTCATAAAACAGGCAATAAGGCTTATATGTTTTGGGTAAGAGGAATTGATTTTGATAAAATTCCTGATGCAGATGAAAGAGCTAAGATACAGGAAAAGTATGATAAATTTATTGCCAATGGTAATAAGTTGGAAGTTATTGCAATCCCAGATGAGGAAGCAAGACTCCCTGCATTTTTTGTGCCCGATTTGAAAGCAGCATTGAAGTTTTCATTTGAAGATAGGCATCAATTAATGCTAAAACCGCTGACCGATATTCGTGAAGCAACAGCAGTATTGACTGTATAATTAGAACAAACAATTGTGAAAGGAGTACGATATGTCGAAAGAAGTAAAGTTAATTGAGAATTTTGTATCATGGCAAGGAGAAGGTCCGGATGCAGGAAGGGCTATGATTATTTTGAGATTCAAAACATGTAATCTCAAATGTCCCTGGTGTGATACATCGGTTAAAATGAGAATATCAGCTGAAGCTCCATATAAGCTTGCTGACATTCAAAAAACTATTTATGAACAAAAAGCAGGTCTATTGATAACAGGCGGCGAACCCACAGTTCCAAAACATTTCGATGAAGCTGCTGCATTGTTAAATGAACTTGATTTTCCAGTAGCCAATGTTGAATCAAATGGTTACAGATTAAAAGAGTTGATTGATATAGTCAACCCAAATGGAAGAATCAAGTTTATGTATTCTCCCAAAATTTTTACTGAAGCGGATTTGGAAAAAGCGAAAGAGTTGACAGAGAAATTCCTTCCTATTACTAATGTTTATTTTAAATTAGTATATGAGGATAATCCGTTGATAACAGAATACATGAATTATATTAGAGATTTTTGTGAAAGTCTTTCATGGCAACATCGAGTGTGGGTAATGCCTGAGGGAGTCACACGATCAGATCTGTTGCGAAATGCAGAGAAAGTGTTCGACATTTGTGAGCAGTACAAATTTAACTTTTCATCGCGAAGCCATATCATATTTGGTTTCGTATAAGGAGGGAGGTGAAGGAAATTCAAGCCATGAGCTACCACAAACATTTTCATCCGGCAGAACATACAGGCATCTGTGTCGTTCGTCGTAAAGGGGAAACTGATGAAGAACTGTTGAAAAGGTTCAGAAAAAAGTTTTCCAAAAGCGGTGTTTCCAAAGAGCTTAGAGAAAGAATGTATTTTGAAAAGCCAAGTGATAAGAAACGTCGGAAAAAATTACAATCTATTAGAGCTTTGAAGCGTGAGGAAGAAAAATTAGAAAAGCTTAAGGAAAAAATTAAACGTAAAAAAATGAAAGGACGCCGCAAGAAGGCGAAAGGTGCAAAGAAAAATGATTCAAGCAATCGAAGATAAAATCGTTGGTGAAGTATTGAGACGTGAAGTTTCAGCAGGAGGAATTATTTTACCTGAGGGGGCACAGGACCCACAGACATATGTAAAAGTTCTTTCTGTTGGCGAGAAAGCTGCCAATAAGAACATCAAAGAGGGTGATATAATTGTTTGCCATGTAAGAGGCGGCATGGATTCAGTTATTGGATACAAGCTGCTTAAGATATTAAAACTCGATGAAGTCTATGGCATTCTTACAGACGAGGAAACCCTTGGTGCACTTGAGGAAATTGAACTGCAACCAGGAAACAAAGAGGAAAAAAGTAAGTTAATCAAACTGTAAGAAAGGGGTGATATAGTTGTTAAATTTACAATACATCAAAGCGAGGGACTTAGGCGATGCCTGGTTTCAGACTCTTTTCCGTATGCTTGAAGAAGGCACAGTGTTCAAAATTGACCGAGGTTCGTACGCCGGTCAAAAACGATTAGAGTTTGATTGGATTACAATCCATATTCAACATCCAGGAACAAGACCTTTGTTACCTCAAATTGAAGCACATCATAATATACCAAATCCAGTTGAAGATGATTATCTTGATGATTATCTTCCCTATCTTATGACTGGTGATTTAAAACCCGGAGAATCTTATACCTACGGTCAACGTCTTGCAAAATATGCTATTGATGTTCGTTGGGTACATGAGTATAAAGATCACCATAACAAAGATATTTTAATTCAAGATGACGAAGCGTGGGAAAACGAAAACATCATCATAACAGAAAACTATCCTTCTGAAACACAAGGTGGTGTACGTTATTCAGAAGATTTTCTTAGTCAGATTGAGTTGATGATTTGGACTTATAAAAACAAAGGGTATCGAAACAATCAGATGGTTTTACAGGTAGCTAAACCAAGCGATATGCTCCTTCAAGACCCTCCTTGTTTAAGACAAATTGATACAAGGATCCAAGATGGAAAACTTCACTTTTATCCTTATTTCAGGAGTTGGGATTTGTGGGGTGGATTCCCTGCAAACCTTGGTGGTATTCAATTACTAAAAGAATACTGCGCCGCTGAAATTGGTGTAGAAGATGGAGAGATAATAGCAACAAGTAAGGGGTTACACATTTACGACTACTCATTTGATTTGGCAAAATGCCTTAGAATGAGAGATGATATGCAGTTAAAAGGAGAGTAATGTTATGTCTACAGTTGTTGGATTAAAAACAAATAATGGCGTTTGGATAGGTTGCGATAGCAGAGCAAGTACAGAGGACGGAGATGTTAGACCGATTGTTGCAGAAAAGATATTCAACAACGGACATTATTTAGTAGGTTTCATCGGAAGTGTTCGGGGTGGGCAGGTTATACGCCCCGAATATTTCAAAGCTCCTAAACGGGTTGGTGATTGGCCAGATGCACTGATTAAACAATTTACAGATAAACAGTGCCTTGCTATGGATGAGAAATCTACTGCATTAATGTTATGCAATTTTGTTATTGGAGACAAGCGAACAGGTAAACTATATGAAATCCTTGTGGATTTTCAGATGAATGAAATAGAAGAAATGACAGCAATAGGATCAGGTTCAAATTTTGCTTTCGGATCTTTATTTACTACTCGAGAACTAAATATAAAAGGGGAACGAAGAGTAAAGTTGGCTCTTGAGACTGCACAACATTTTGATGCAGCAACAGGAGGCCCTCTTATTGTGAAAAAATTAGAACGCGAAAAGAAACCTCTTCCTAAAGCAAAACAAAAGGGAGAATTTTAAATGCGATTGGAGAATACAGAATGCAGAAAAGTGGATACGTCTTAGCAGGATTTGAAACTCTTGCGACCATTTTAGATAATTTCATTGCTGGAAGACGAGGACGTTGGAATGAGAATTTTACGAGAAAACAAATATCGGATTTTCTTGCAGCAACGACTTCGGGGTTTTTGCACTCATATGGGCAGGACTTTCCGGGAAAGAAGAAATTTCATAAGTATAGTGCAAGAGAAGGTGACCTTTATGTAAGATGTCGTGATATGGGAATCTTCGATAATTGTACACTAATCGCAGACAGTGGAGGATTTCAAATTTCCATTGGTCGATTGACACGCAGTGAATCAGAACGTCTATATAATATGTATTATGAATGGCTTGTGGATTACAAAGATTCGTATGACAAAGCTTTCATATTAGATATCCCACCTGGACCAGGATGTAAAATTTTTCATAACTTTGAAGACGTTTATGAAAAGAATTTAGAGTCTTATCTAAGAGCTCAAGCGTTACCAGATGAAGTTCGAAAAAAATTAATCTATGTTCATCACTTCAGAACACCCAAACTTTGGGAAATATATACAAAAATAATGCGAGAAAATAATATGTTCGAGTCGTTTGAATATCATTCGACTGGAGGTATTGTTGCAAACATGTCAAGTGACATGGCAATTCCTTGTGTTATTTATATCCTTCCGTTAATTCCTTTAATCAATGAAGCTAAAAGAGTTGGAAGAAATTATTTGAATTTTCATATTTTGGGTGGTGCTAATTTTAGAGATATGTTGTTTTATGAATTGTTTAGGGTTGTAGTTCAAAACAAGCACAACATTGATCTGAATATTACATATGATTCTTCTGGTATTTATAAACAAATCATGCATGCCAGGTTTATGAATGTAAAAGATGACCAAGGCTATATGCGAAAGATGAATATCAAGAGCGATAACTTGCAATATAAGTTTCTTGAAAATCTCTCGGTGCATGATATGTCACAACGCATATTTGATAGGCTCGCGGACACATGGGGATTCAAACGAATTTCTGTTGATGGTATGTATGACCCAGCAAGAAAAACCTTTTGGGAAGATGTGAAGGTGTATGCTGTACTATATGCCTTTGATTTATATTATCACCTTCAACATGAAATGAGGGAGTTTGCTGAGGCGGTTTATCCCATGTGGGAAAGCGGGGCTAAGGAAGAATTATATGCAGAACTGTTTAATGTTACTCGTGTATTGAATCAAGGAAAGCTGACAAAGAAGCAGAAAATTAAAGCTCACAGCATTCCGAGATCAATGGACATCCTTGCACAATTGGACGAAGATATGTGTCACTCATTAGTGAAAACATATTTGGCCAAGGATGAATTTACTGAACTTGATGAACATACAAGGGTACTAACGGTATGATACACAGAAGATATAATATCAATAAGAAGCAATACATCAAATTGCAGGACGGTGAAAAGTTTTGTCCTAAGTGTGATGGGCGGGGAAAGGTACCAAAGAATAAGTCTTCCGGGTTACGTTTCTCCGTCCAACTACAATGTGACAAATGTTTAGGAGACGGTAAAATTGATTGGATCGAAGAAGCAGTTGGAAAAAGAAAAAAGCAAGTCTATGGATTTGAAAGATAAACTTCCTGAGATTGATGAATCGCTTGGTGAGTTACTTTGCGATGAATGTGGTGGACGTGGTTGCCTTCCACCAGAGATAAATGATATATCTACACTACAATCCGTTTGCTGGAAATGTCAAGGCGACGGAAAAGTTGATTGGGTTTCTCATATTACAGGGAAGCCACCAAGAAGAATGTTTGGATTTAGTTCATCGTCGTTTTCAACTTACGCAGCAGGAACATCCGGCAGCCATTCTCATGTCCATGATGATATAGTTGATGCTTTGGCACAAAATTTAGCCAAAAAAATAGATGAAGAAATCATGGATAATTTATTGAATCCTCATAACAAACATATGAAATTCTACAATCAGGAGGTAAAACAAGGTGATAACGGAATCGTTTCTAAATTCATGCTTCACTCTGATATTAAATAAAAACTCAAGAGTGAAGCAAACAAAAGCACTTTATCGTGATATACTTGAAGTGTTGGCGTTCAGCGAGTCGAGAGAAACCGTAGAGATTCCAATCCCGATCCAATCAAAGTTAGATTGCTTAAGAAAAATTTCAGAGTTAGCGATGGGTGATAAAGGTCTTGATAATGTTTTAGACAGTATTGCTTTCAGTGACAAATTTAAACAACACCGAGACTTTTTGGATTTGAAAATCAATGAAGACATTAAAGATCATGTTTTTGAAGACATTGTTAAACAAATAAGGTTGAGAAAAAAGATCAATGCATTGTTTAACAATTACGATGAACTAAGCAGCGTATTGGAATCAATTCGTGATGGTTCATTTGAATCAATAGATGATCTTGTTGAAGATTATGAAGTAACGATCAAAACTCTTTATTCAAACATGATGGAGAGCAACCGAGCCGTAACAATCGAAGCTGCCGCATCCTTGGATTTGATTAAAGATGATTTCAGTCATGTTACCGAAATGATAATGAAAAAGTATGACCGATCAAATAAAACGCCAACAGGATTTCCATTGATTGACAATGAAATTCTATATGGTGGGTATGAACCTTCAAGGTTATACGTTTGGGGTGGAGGTTCTGGTGCAGGTAAATCAACAATGCTGAATAACACAATCATAAATTCAGCAGTAACCAATCCAATAGCAATTGATCAAAATGCAAAACCGCCTGTAAGAGGTGAGATTCATAGAGTATATCTTTATATAACATTGGAGAATACAATTGAAGAAGCATTAATGAGAACATATCAACCGTTGTTTGATGCAACAATTCCACAGATGCTTCAAGAGATTTCGCAAGGCGTTGATATTAGAAAGAAAATAAATGATCGTCTTGCAGAAAATAGCTCAACGATTATCATGAAATATTTTCCAGCAACAACAGTTAGCGCTCTTGATTTGATGGGCGTTGTCGATGATGCTATGGAAGAATATGGGCATGAAAGCGTTGCAGGTTTATACATTGATTATCTTGATTTGCTAAAGACTGATACGAGATATGATATTTACAGATTGGAGTTGGGTCACATTACATTGGCCTTGAAAACTCTGGCTGTTCAATTCAACATCCCTGTTATCACAGGCACGCAGCTTGGAAGATCAGCATATAAAATTAATCAGTCATCTGATCTTGGAGTTGATCAGATTTCAGAATCAATTAAAAAGGTTGAGCATGCTGACTTTGTTGGTCTGTTGGCAAAAGATCCAATTGACGATTTTCTTGTTCATGGCAAGATTGGTAAAAACAGATCGGGTAAGAGCAATGTTTCAATTGATTTTAAAGTTGATTTTTCAAGATTCAAATTTATCAGCGCAACAAAGAGTGCAGTTAGAAAGCCAGATGATGATTCACCACAACAAGGTGGAAAAACAAGAGTTGATAAAAAGTCTTGTTCAATGAGTCAGTTTGATGGAATCCATACAATTTGAGAATGAAACTGGGGTACAAACGAGATTTAGATTTAGAACAAAATTCAAATTGTGTAAATCTACCCGGTTATTAGTGTAGGTAAATTACTTAGGAGGACACAACAATGAGTAAGAAAAGAGTTTCGTATCAGAATTTGCTAAAAACTGCAATTGCTGAATTTGATACGTCCAAAACAGTAGACGTCAAAGGCCCCATGTTAGACCCGATCCTCAAATGGGATGGCCAAGGCGAGGTTCCTATTTATAAGGATGCCGCAAGTATTCTCGAAAGGTATTACTTTGACGAACAAGCCGATAAAGGTGTTGAAGTAGCTGAGATGGAATACAATGAAGATGGCGCTGAGTCAAAAACCAAAGCCGAGGAACATGGCGAAGGTACAGGCACAGAGCAAGCTGGAACAGCTGATTCCGGAAATATGGCTGGCCGTAAGAAAGAAGCCGAAAAAGAAATCGCCAAAGAAGCTGAAGAAAAAGAAGCTGAGGGCGAGGAAGAAGCCGTTGAAGAAAAAGAGTTCAACGATAAAGATGTTCCAAAACCAAAGAAATATGTAGATGAACAAGACGAAGAAATGGAAGATGACGAAGCCGAGGAAGAAATGGAAGAGTCAGCAGACCTTTCTGAAGATCTTGAAAATGCCGTTATCGAAAAATTGATCGCCGAGATGGAAGAGGAAGACGACGAGGACGAGGAAGAAAAAGTCGAAGAATCTGAAGTCATGAATTACAAAGGCGACGATGTTGCTCCTGGTATGAGTGCTCCAAAGGAAAAGAAAGCTTCTGGTCCTGAGGAAGACACACAAGGTGCCGGTACAGAGCAAGCTGGTACAGGAACAGATGCAGGTCAAGTTCCTGACAGAAAAGACAATGCCGACAAAATGGTTAAACCAAAAAACTACAACGAGCAAGAAGAAGCCCCTGCTGATGCAGATGAGGAAGAAGATCTCGATGTAGACAAAGAAGTAAAAGAAGGAAAAGTTTCTGAAGTAGCTGGTGACGGACCTGGACCTATTCCACCAATGGCAGCTAAAGCCAAAGGTGACAATAAAGAAGGTGACGAAGCTGATGCATACGAAGAAGCCTTCCAAATCTTTAAAGAAGCAATTGAAGACGAAGACGAATAATCAAGTTTCTTAATAACTGGGATTATAAGGTTGAGCAGGCAAAGTCAAATGCCTGTTCAACCTTTTACGAATCCAGAAAGGACTGACATGAAGAAGAGATTGATAATTGAAGACCATGCAAAATTTATCACTTTCAGAAACAGAAAAGTCCGAACCCCTGTTACTTTAGAAGTTAGTGATTCAGATTTAAAGGCAATGCTCATACACATGAGAATGTCTGATATTAAAAACTGGAGAGTTGAAGATATAAAGGATGAAAAAACAGAGGTTATTGATTATGACTATGCAGAACCAAATGAGGTAATCATTGAGGAACTTGAAGACGATGAACCGTCAACAATACTCGAAAAGCTAATGAAAAGTGGGGAAAGCGAATCATGAGAAAACAGATAACAATCATACAAGAAAATGCATCACCGTTAGTTGTTGATGATAGAGATGATCGTGATCTAAAAGAATATACAACTGAAATGTCTAAGCTTTTAGAAAGCAACAATGTTACAATTATACACACCTCCACATGCTCAGTCATAACCCGACCAAACAAAGTAACCTCAATAATTGTTCGTGAAATTCCATCTGCAGATGATGATCTTAGTAAGGAAAATCAAAAGATGGAAGAAGTAACCGAACAGAAAGAAGACTCTTCCGAAGATGGAATCATTACTGATTAAGGTTGAAAATATGGAACAAATAATAAACTTTATCCCACTTGCAGTATATACAGTATTAGCATTAGTTTGCTTGCGTATTATCTGGAAGGGATATATATTTTTTAGACGATCTAAACACATTACAGGGTTTGCGGATTATTTGAGCGTTCTGGAGTATCATATGAATAAGGCATATGATCTTATTCATAAGGATCGCATACTTGTATATTCATTAGAAGGCATGCGTATCAAAGATGAAGAATTTAATGTTATTTCACAAGACTTTGTGAAACTTGTATTGAAGTTTATTGGTCCGTCGTTAAAGGCAGATTTTGTAACTTTTTATGGGGACGAAGAAACATTCATCTTTAACATGGTTGAGTATTTCAATACTCGGTATGAAGAAGATTCCATAAGGAAACAAACGATGGAAGAAATTTCATCTGACGACGACCAAGAAACTCAAGAGGTGATTCACTATGGACAACAAACCGGAACTTGATGTTCTGACACAACAAATTTTAGATGAAGCTCCTAAGCGAACCACTCGACATACAGTATCCCGTCAAACTAAAATCAAACGGGCAACTGGCCAATTGGGAACTGCAATGGCCAGAAAGAAAAATGATCCTTTGTACAAGAGAATGATCTATTTTAGAGATCAATATTATAAATATAGAGAAATGATTCGGAAAAAGTATAGTCCGAGGGTTAGAAGTAAAGCCAGAAGATAAGGAGTGTATTAATGGCTAATAAATTATCAGACTTGTACGCTCAGCTAAAATCATCAATTGTAGGAACAGCCACACAAAAGACTGATGCTGCACTTGATAAAGCTGTAAAAGATATTGTTTCGTATAAGTCACACAGCGGAAGAAATGGGTACATTGATTTAGTAAGAACTGTTATTGCTAAATCAACAACAGGCGTTGGCTTCGGAGGCGGAGGTCTGTACTCACAAGCTCAAGCTGGACCTGCAGCATTTGGTCAAGCAACACGTTTGATGCGGTACAAAATGTACGAAGCCATAATTTCAAATATTGATTATGCCAGTAGAGCGCTGGATGTGCTTGTTGATAACATTCTATCTCCCGATGATATTACAAAAGTATCTTTGGATGTGAAACCAAAGAATTATCTTGAAGATGAAGTTCCTGCACAATCGAAAGTTAAACGTGTAAAGGAAGTTATCAAACAAATAAAGCTGGAAGAAAAGCTTGAAGCCATTGTTAGAAATACATTGTTGTATGGAGACTTCTTTTGTGAGATTGCTCCACCAAAAGTTGCATTGACAAGTAAGTCAATTATTAGTGAAGCAAGTTCATATAGAGAATATATCGACAACCAGATTAAACATGGCGTAAAACAAACATGGACAGAAACATTCAAACAAGATCGTAAACAAAGAAATTTGCAAGTGACGATTGATTATTCTGCTTTTATGGAAGCTGAAAAGAAAGAGATGAGTGCAGAAAAGAAACTTGTCAATCTGTCATTGATATTTCATAAACCAAGTTTAGTAATCAAACTACAAAGCGGACTTTTTCCAATTTGTTTTGGTTACCTTGTATTCCCGCAGACAACAGGCATGAACATTGCCGGAGCTGCTCTTGAGGATGAAGCTGTCAATAATATTTGTATGTCAATTCTACGAAATGTTGAGGATAAGATTCCTCAAATGGCAGAGTTCAAAGACAACAAAGAATTAAAAGATATAATTAAATACATGATCAGGCAAACAGATCCTAATCAAGCATTAGAGATCAGATATATTCCACCTGATAAAATGACGCACTTTATGTGTCCATCAACAAAATACTATCCGTATGGTGAATCAATGTTTGACGCAAGTCAATATTCATCAAAAGTATTGATGGCACTTGAAACTGCTCTTGCGGTTCAGCGTTTATCCAGATCGACTGAGAAACGTAAGATTGCCATCGAGGTTGGTCTGCCGCGAGATGCAAAGAAAGCTATCGAGCAAATGAAAGAAGAGTTTAGAAAACGTAAGGTAAGCCTTGATAGCTTCGGTACAATTGATACCATACCAAGTATGATTACAACATTTGAAGATGTTTATATTCCACAAAAAGACGGTAAAGCATTTGTGGATATCAGCACATTCAATGAAGGAAATATTGATACAAGAAGTAAAACTGATGAACTAAAATTTATGAGGGATCAGTTAACTTCATCATGGGGAATCCCACCAAGTTTTATTGGGATTGAAGAAAATCTATCAAACAAATCAGCGTTGAGCGAAGAGAACATTTTATTCGCACGAACTGTTATTGGACATCAAAAATATTTGAGTCATCAAATTGAAAATTTGGTTGGAAAAGTTTTTGACATTGTTGATCCAGAAGCAGCATTGATGTTGTTTGATAATATAGATATACATTTGCCATCGCCTAAGTCTTTGCAGTATGAACGTGAAGCAAGATATATGAATGAGTTGGTAGGACTTATTGAAAGTCTTGAAAGAATCGGAATTCCAAAAGAATACTCTAAGAAGAAATATCTCTCACACTTTGATTGGGAAGAAGTCAAGAAATATGACATTGACCAAAAGGTTGATGAAACACTTGATCCATCAAAGAAAGACGATGAGGGATTGGGAGGTCTTGGACCAGGCGGAGGATTTGGAGGTTCAACATTCTAATGTCTGCTACCGATATATTAACACAATTACACGACAAATTAATCAGCAAATATCAGCGTGATGTTGAGGTAGAATCCGAAGAGGTCAATGAATTATTCGGACCTGGATTTGTAAATCAATATCCTGATAGCAGTGACGATGATGCATATGATGTGACTAATGCACAAGCTGTAGATGTTCCTTATACAACAAGTCGCCCTGCTCCAGATCCATCTACGGAGAAATCAAAAAATAAAATGAAGAATCCTATGAGTGAAGCAGAGGGAATTGATACGGAAAAGGAAACTATGGCCGTTGCTGATAAAGCGTTAGATGCAGCCGATGCGGCTGGCGCAGAAGCCGGAGCAGAAGCTGGCGCTGAAGCAGGCGCAGAAGTCGGGGCAGAAGCTGGGGCCGATGCTGATATGAACATGGGAAACCTTGGTGCTGGCGGAATGGATAACCTTGGACTTGGGATGCAGGAAGAGGAAGAGAAAACTCCAACTGAATTAGGAAGGTTGTATGAACTAAAAAAGATTTATACACGACTAACATCCATTGAAGCATACCTTGGAAACGAGTCGGATCAAGAATTGCTTGAAATAAGAAATTATGTATCTCAAGGAATTGAACTGTTTGAAATAGTATCAGCAAATTTCAATTCATACAAAGACAGGCTTAACGAGATAATCGTTATGTATTATAAGTTTATTTTAGAAGTTTATTCATCTGTTAGAGATTTTTATAGCAAACAGAGGAAATCAGGAGACAAATAACATGGGCAGTTTAATTATTGAGCAGACTATTTTTTCGGAAGCTAAGATGATAAAGGAAACCCCATCAAAAGCTATCTTTCGTTGCCCCATTCAAACAGTCGATGAAGTCAATCAAAATCATCGTCTTTATCCTTCGGGTGTATTGAGTGAAGGTATGCAACAATGTGACGGAAGAATGAAACGAAGGGCCTTTTATTCAGAGCTTGATCACCCGCTTCCAACAGGCAACGATAATGTTGATGGAATTAGACAAACGACTGTTTCCCTTGAAAAGGTTTCGCATATCATTCGTGATTATGAGTTCAGAAACAATACCCTCGTAGGAGAAATGGAAACAACAAGCACACCAAACGGTGGTATTCTTTTGGGTCTTCTGAAAGATAAAACCGGCGTTGGATTCAGCATGAGAGGCTTGGCAGAGCTGGAAAGAAAACAGGACTTCAATGAAGTTAAATCTCCATTGACAGTTATTGCTTTCGATGCAGTTTCTATGCCTTCACATAAAGCAGCCGTTGTTGACTTCAATGAAATGAAATTTGAAAGTCATCTGTTGTTTGAAAGTCCAACTGGAATGGTATGTTTAAATGGTAGATGTTTTATGCCAAACTATTTCGATAAATTGATTGAAACAAAGATGTTCCAATTCTTTGATAAATGGGTATAATATAATGATAAACCTTGACAAGCATCTTGATCGCATACAAGAGATTGATCCGGTGACAGGAACAATGATTGGTCTTTCTGCTGCAAGTTTAATTCTTTCTGCTGTTGGATTGTTCAAGCAACATTTCACAAAAGGGTCAAGACAATGCTCTGACCTTGCGGATAAAGAAAGATCATTGTGTATGTTGCGTGCCAAGGCGCTTGCAAAAAAGGTTGAGGTCGCAGCTTTAAAAGATGGCCTTAGAAAATGTCAAAAAGCAAAAAATTCAGAGCAATGTAAACAGAAGATACAAGCGAAAATTAAAAAAGTTTCCAGTGAAGTTGCGTACTTGAATAGCAGATTTGCAGATGCTAAAAAGAGAGTATAAATAATGAACCAGCTTGATAAACACTTGGAGAAAGTACAACGGATTCAAGAAGTGGAACCTTTGATATTGGGTATCGGCATCGTTGGTGCTACCGCTGGTATTATTAATGCGATCAATTTTACTTTTAGGACATACAAAGAATATCTAACAAAAGCAGGAAGGGCATGCACTGATTTAACTGAACGTGAAAGATCAATTTGTATGTTGGAGTATAAAATAAAAGGAAGAGAAAAACAAATAAAGCAGCTACAAATGTTAGCCAAAACATGTACGAAACACAAACAGGCTCAAAGATGTAGAAGCAGATTTGCAAAAGAAATACAAGATGTTAAAAATGAAATAAAGCGTATGAAGGAACGCATTAAAGCAATTCATAAAGATTACAGAAAACAAAGATCGTTTCAGAGGAAAATTACCTCATGAATTTACTTATAGAAAAACACCTAATGAAATTACAAGAAGACACTGTATCTGATGCATACAAAGATTATCTTGTTCGAGCAAAGAAAAAATGTGAAAGTACAAAAGGTGTTGATAAAAGACAATGTATGACAAGAGCACAAATCGAAGCTAAGAAAGCTCAGTTGACAAGACTAAAAAAGATGGCTGGGGAATGTAGGTCTGCTCAAGATCCAACAAATTGCCATCGTCTTATGATGCTCCGTGCCCAAAAGATAAATGATAGTGTTAAGAAGCTTATGTTGAAATATAGAGAAAACGCAATAAAGATACAACGACAACAACAGAAATCTCAACAATAAGGAAGAAGACATGAAAATCGAAGTAGTATCAGTAGAAAGTTCACATAGAGAATTATTACCTCAAATCGTAGATCGTATTTTTTCAGTATGTAGAAATGACCCAAATTTTGAACTTAAAGATGAAATGGAAATAGTTGAAAATAGAATGGAGTCATTGAAACAAAAGATTGATAAGCAGGTGCAGTTGTTGCATCAATCAAATGAATTGAGTAAAGATCTAATGCAGAGAATAGAAGTTTTGAGTAATCAGAATGAGAAAAAACAGATTGAACTATTAGAATCGTTAGGAAGTGACATATGATTATAGAAGAAACAAACATTCCAAATGTATTACCCGATAACATTCCACAATCAAAAGCAGTATTAGCTGATAGTATCATTTCAAATGTGTATCCTTTGTTTAATGAGGTTTATAGTACAAGAGTTGATGAAATTGAAATCCTCAAGAAACAATTGGCAGCAAAAAAAGAAATGGTGCAAAAACACAAAGTCGCATTAGAACAGATGATGACTGAATACAAAAAGATGAAAAAAGTGTCTAAGTTATTGTCACGAATTGAAAAGATGATCACAACAGGTCTCGTTTATGATGGTGCATTGAAAAACGAGACAGTGATCTTGCTCAAGATTGCAACTAAACTGTCAAATGAGAAGTTAGATTACCACTTAAAAGATACCATGAGAACCATCAGTAAAAGATTCTCAAGATGAGTTTGCAACTAAGGTGAAAAATGCACTCCAGTTGCAAACTCACCACACTTTCCTCCCAAGTAGAAAACTAATATCCCCACATATTTAGAACATAATTCAAATACCTGTTAGTGATAGCTCGGCGTATTTTATTACGTAATAAAATAGTTAGGGAGGAATTAAAATCATGAAAGAGTTGCTACAAGAAGTATATGCGACTACTAAGAAATTATCAGGAGTGGATCCATCCAAACCTGGTAATCTTAAAGCCGTTTTGGTCGATGATGCTGCTTTTGATGCTTATGTTACTGGTCTTGCAGAATCAATCGAGAACAAGAAAGACCGTACAGCATTTTGCCAGCTAGCAGAAAACACAAGAATTAACCTATTGGAAAATTCAATGTTTCAGATCAACCCGTATGAAACTTTGACACTTCCGATTCTTCGTGTATTCTATCCGAAACTTGTCGCAAAAGAAGCTGTAACAGTTTCACCGATGGACAAACCTGAAACAATCAAGGCCTTTATTAAGGCTCAGTTTACTCCATCAAATAGTTCTACAGCATATGATGCTCCTGTAACATCTCCGGACATCTCACAAGGTGCTGCTGTTGGTACTCCAGTATCAGCTTCAATGCCTGTTCCAAGTTCAGGTTATGACGTTTTGGCCGTTATCGGTCTAACAAGCGTCCAAGCTCACTTGGAAAGAGATTTCGAGATCACAGGCGTTTCAGTTGATGGAACTGCATGGGTAGACGTTTCAATCGTTCCAGCCGTTGAAGGACACTTCTCTGCAAGTGTATCTTTGGGCGGTGTAGCCGATGTTGTTTCTGGTAAAGTTGACTACCTAAATGGTACAGTTGACATTTCCAGCACAACTGGTACTGCTCTGTTCGCTCGTTACCAAGTAACGACTTCATTGGAAGAGAACAGAATTAACCCAAGCGTGACCTTGAATGTAGACAAAATCCGTCTATACGCAAGAGACCGTCAGATCAGTGCAAACTGGACGATCAACATGGAACAAGATATGAGAGCTCTGTTTGACGTTTCAATGCAAGCAGAAATCGTAAATATCTTGGGTCAACAGGTCGCTCTGGATATTGATAGAGAAATCATCAATGCACTTATCACAGCCAATACTCGTCTGAATGATGCTACACATCAAAAGACATTCAATAGAACTCCACCTGTGGCTTACACATGGGGAACTAAATATTGGCATGAAAACATCATCGTTCCATTGAACGAACTGTCAGGTCAGATCTACACAGATACAAACATCGAAGCCGGTAACACAATTCTGGCTAACCCATTGGATGTAGCTATCCTTGAAGATCTACAGACATTCAACTACACCGGTACATCTTCAGTTGATGGTGACCTTGGTTACCGTTCAGCTACAGTTGCTGGTGGAAAATGGAAAGTCTTGACCTCAGCCGTTGTTACACAAGGAACAATGTTGATGGTTTACAAACCAGTTGAAGAACTGAAGGCAATCTACTTCTACAGCCCATATGTACCTGCAGTCTTGCATCCATATCCATTAGGATATACACCAAGCTTGACAATCTTGAGCCGTTACGCAACAGCTCTTGTACGTTCAGCTGGTATTGCAACACTTACAATTGGTCCATAATCAGTTGTAGAATTGTTTTAGAAATAAAGCTCCTGTCTGTCTACGAATGGACAGGAGCTTTTTTTTCGTCGGAAAAAAAAGAATGGGGGCCGAAGCCCCCAAACTCAATGAAAGGAAAACGAATCACTACTTGTATTCCAGTGAGGTAACCTCGACCAGAGCAGTGATTTTGCCGGCAAGCATTTCGGTTTTGACCAGCTTGCCGTGGATGGAAACTTCAGGCTTTTGCTGAGCCTGAACATGAGCAGCAGCCGCTTCTCTGGTGAAGTATCTTCCACCACGATTCACGATTGCACCTTTTTTCACCAGGTTGTCCAGAGTCTTGCAGATTGTCTTCTCGGGGGCATCTTGTTTTCCCTCCGGAAGAATTGGACGAATGTTTGCAAAGGTGAGTTGCCCGGTAAGTTTGTTCATGTTGATTGCTGTAACGATAGCATTGCTGATTCCACGATACTTAACTTGTCTTTGAGTCATGGTTGTTCTCCTACTTTTTGCGGTTAAGTTTGACGACGACTTTTAAAAGTTTTGCAGGTTTGGCGTGAGGGAACGAGTCATTAATATAATCTCGATGTTTCTTACCCTCATCTATATCAAAGAAATACCTTTTTTGGCCTTCATATGTAAATCCAGACGTGAGAGAAAGAACATATACTGTAATGTCCCATTCTATATTCCCGTCCGGATCCCAAACCTCAGCCTCTTTTCTGATAGATTGTAATTCTTTTACGAGTTCCTTCATAGGAATTGTAAAACTCATTTTTGTTCTACCTTTTCATTGTCCAGTTTTCTCAGGACCTTTGTTTCTTTTAATTCACAGAATTTATCAAACAGGACTCTGTCAATTGCTCGAATTTGTTGAATCATGAAGAACACATCAGCAGCTTCATTCATCAAATCCGAAAGTTCCTCTGTTCGATGCCCGAATTTTTGTGCTCTATGATAATTTTGAGCAACTGCAATGAACTCTCCCATCTCACCAACAGCTTGACGGATTTGTTCATCTTCTCCATATTTATCAAGGAGTTCTTCCAATAATTCATCTGTTAAAAATCTCATGGTCCCGGTCCTATTTTGAGTTTGAATAAAATTGGCCACATGTGATCTCCATAACTCAGATACATCAGTGCAAGTACGGCTGCGGCCAAGACAAGAATTGTGGCACCACCCATCATAAGGGTGATATACAGGAGAGTTTTGAAGCTTCCTATTTTAGAGTCTTCTTGATGTTGTGTTTCTTGAGTGCTGCTTCCCATGCGGTATTCACCTCCTCTTGGAGATTCTTCCACAGGAGATTTGAGAACTCTTGTTTGTCCATGGAATCTCCGTATTTTGGATCAGTCCAAGACTCTATGAGATAATCAAGTTTGTCAAATATATATGCTGACAGCGATTCTTTTTGCATAACTCCGCCTCTTGGACGAAGTACATTTTTTGGATTGTAAAGATGAACTTCAACTGCACCTTCGGGAAGCTCATCAATTTCAACAAGTTTGAATGACATGATTAATCCTTCATTACTGTCCGGGCTGTTTGCCAGACTTTGAAAGTGTTATAGCCGAGAAACCATTTGTTGCGTTTCTTGTAAAACTTATCGACCCGTCTCATCATCATATAGGACGAATAATCATATCCCATAAAAAAGATAAGACCAGCAAGGCCGAGAATAAGTAAAAACTGATCCATATTAATCTCCTCATTTCATTTTCATCGAGTATAGGGTGTTATCTTTGAAGAACTTCAACCTTGTACCGTCTTTGAAAATCCGCATAGTGTTATCCACATCAGGATCTTCAATCCGTTTAATATCGGGTTTGTCAATACGATTCAGGAATATTTCAACTCCGTTATCTTCGGTGATCATTATGCATACACCATTATCAAGAACGGTGAAGTTCAATGGGGTATAGTCAACTCCCTTGACTTTATTGCATCTGTAAGTTCCGAACTTCGGATCAAAGATAAAGGTCAAGCGATCATACTCATTTCCGCTGTGACCAATGACCACACATATATTGTTTTGATATTTTGCTTCGATGATACGATAGTTGTCAAGTTCAGGGATCGCTTTGATATGAAATTGACTTTTCTTATCATCAAAGGGAATTGGAATACACAGAAATGCTTTACCTAAAACACTCTGATATATAACATTGCTGAATATTTGGCTTGATAATGGCTCAACAGTCCAAACCGTTTTGACAGCTGGCAGTATGTTGTTCCCTGCCACCTTGAATGTCATTTCTATCAGCTTTTCACGGTTTTTCAAGTATAAGGTATTGTTAATAATAGTTGTCTCGGTACAGGCGAGCTGTGCTCCTTTAACGTCATATCCTGTTTTAAGACATTTGAATTTCGCAATACCGTCTTCCACTTTTACAAGAATTGGAAGTTTTTCAAGGGGTGTGATAAGCAATTCGACATCTTTGCCTACCTTATAATCAGCTTTCCCCAAATAGATTTTTTCTGCGGTTTTTGTGAATTGATACTCGGGATTGTGATATAGAATCTCATCTTCAAATTCTTGAAGCGTTTTGATTTCAAATGCACCCGTACTTTTCACGAGTTTGACAACAACCTGCATCTTTCCAATTTCACCTGGAAGGGCAGGAGGTGGTTCACGATCACCATTTTCAAAGACCTTATAATACCAGTCCTTGTATCGTGATGGAATCAAATTAAAATCCCGAACCGTGGGAGGTAGACCGACTTCTGCATTGAATACAGATACTCGATCACGAACACGGTTGGCGAAGTCGTTTTTGCGGTAGGATTTATGTTTTCCTTTAAATGGATGAATACCCACAAACAATTGAAATGTAACAATTGCAAAGGAAAACCAATCGGTTACTTGACTGAAATCGTCTGTTGTCCAATCTCTGATTGAAGGCATGATAGCGGTAGGTGGGTATGATGGAGTCTGCCAAGCATTTGTATCAATGAACAATGGAGTCACAAAGTCCTGCTTGACAAGGTAATTCAATTCATTACCATCAACGATCAAACATTTACTTTCATGGATCGTTTCGGTTGTTTTCTTGATGTTTTGGACCAATTCAATGATGTGGTCGTTCGTGATCCCTTGATCTTTTTGGAATTTGCTTGTGAAAAACTTACACAAAGCAATGTTATCATCCCCCAGCCATTCCATTGTGAAACCAATGTTTTGTTTCTTTTTATTCATAATTACATCGAGCGGGTGGATAACATTCGGATCCGGAATTTGCAACTCTGCGATTTTCGCAGGCGGGATCATCTTCGTTAAATGTTCATAAATTTTGTATGCCAGATCACCTTTTTGAAATATCTTCCCTTCGCCGCCCTTGGCTACGAAGTTCTGTTGAGTCAGGTTCACTGCATTCCCGTTCACATATACTTCCATCGTTTAACCTCTCTAAAATGGTTTCCCAATTGTCACACATTTTTTCAAGTGGAGTTTTTTCTTCTAATACTCGGGGCTTATCCGCCCCACACCAATCACATTTCAACTCTTCCCCTTCAAAGGGAATTGTTTCAAATTCGTGCTGACATTTTCTACAATGATAATAAGGCATTAGAACATTATTCCGTAATTGATGTAAACATCAATCACGTTTTTCCTTTCAAAATTTATTTCGTCAAGAAATTGAAACGGTTGATTGAAATCGAAATGATCACGCAATACCTTGCCGACCATTTGATCGCCGTTTATTTCCTCAACCTTTACCCTGAAATCTTCGCCGTGATTTCGGAGAAGGACTTCATAATCAAGTTCGATTTTAGCTGTCTCACAATAGTCGATAGCTTTGAAGTCAGGGTTCATCTCTTTCATAGCGACCACATTCAATAATGTTGGTACGTCTATAGCCATTTTATTGTTCCTCTATTTTCAGGAAAGCTCCGATTGACAAATCATCAAAATGATGGATACCACTTTTTGCAAATGATTTCATCTGCTTATTCAATCTGCGTTTAAGGAACTCGCCCTTTGTATTTTTGAAATTGACAAACAACGGCATGATCTGTTCAGCCGATTGACGTTCTTGACCATGAAGAAATGAGTCGATCCCGTCTGACATGGGGAGAACGATTTGATTTAAATTCATATTGATATTGAATACCGATGGTTGATCATATGCTACGGTTTCTTCATTGACTGATGAATCACCATAGATTGTTTTGATTGTTTTCATTGGACTCTTTTCTTCATATAGATCGTGTCTGAATTGGTCAATCAAATAAACCAGATAATATGGAGCGTTGCTTTCATACTCAATGGATGTTATTTCGATACTACCCATGTTGCCAACGGTGACAACACTTCCGTCTCCGTACATCATAACACGAAGATTTCCATCAATATAATATGCAACAATCAATGTTGCTGTTAAACATGATCGTGAAAGACCGAGATGCCTTGCTGTTTGTTCAGCATTGTGAATAACCCATGAGCCAAGTTTCCAATAATCAAGATCATGAAGATCGTCTGCATTGTATCTCAGAAATTGTCGGGCCAAAAGTGATAGAATCCTTGACCCCATTTCTGTATTGTCTGATGTGCTACAACCATCTGATAATATAACATATGGTACAGGATCATTTCCTGAAATGATATAGTCTTCACATACCTTGTGTTGACTACCAATTTCAATGAAGGTATCAGTAAACATTAAATCTCCTATTAAAAAAGGGTTTGGGAGGGGGGTGACTAAGCCCCCTCCCGTTTACGCCCTACCGCTCCTACGCCGCAACACGCGCCTTCTTTGTAAAGGTACGTTTGAGGATGGACACTGAATGTTCGCCCACCGCAGGTTGAAACAATTTTAGGCGTTGCCATTTAATTCGTTTGCCGGGAATTGTGAAGTCTTCTTCCCACTGAACATTTCTGAACCAGGCCGGCATACGATCCGGATTGATGTAATGAGCATATTCCGATGCCCTGGTCATGAAGCGGAGTTTGGCGACCGCGTTCATAAGGCGTTTCCGTTTGGTATATGCGGCCATCAATGCTTCCTGAGTCATGTCGATCATGGTGTAGTCACCGCTGATCTGGCTTTCCGGAATATAAATCATGGCTTGGAAGGCCACAAACGTCTTGGAAACCGTATCGCCATATGAGTAATCATGGCTCTGCGGTTTGTCCGCTGCGGTTTCCGGGAAGTCAATTCCGGCCGCTTGCAGACGTTTGATTTCGGTGTTGAGAAATTTGGCCTCATCTTCCAGCCGCTCAATGAGCATTTTGCTGATTGCATAATGATGACCGAAGAATGAAGTCCACCGATTCGGATGGATGAAATTTCGGAACACGATCCGATTGCCCGACCACAGTTTGTTTTCCGTGATGAAACGGTTTTCCCGAAGGGTGGGATCGAATTGAATTGTTTGCCACCCATCATACCAGGAACCATCTTTTCCGGTCAAGGAGAAGGTTCGATAATCACCGACCTTGTCTTCGCCCACAACATTCTGATCCATGACCTTAATGCTGAAGGAAAAGAAATCCTTGTTGGAGACCAGACCGATCAGTTCACCATGCCGATTGTATTTGGACTTCAGCTGCTGATCTTCCCTGATTTTGGTCTGCGTTGCAGCCTTGTAGGTCGGAATATTGATGACCGCCCCACGACCGGCGAGGGCATACATGAAACATGCCAGGTCGAGATCGGTGCCTTTGAATACACCGTATTCATCATATGCCGGACTCGGCTTGCGGTTCATCAGGTCATAATTCCACCATCCGAGAGCCTCGTCAATGAGAATCGTGATATCGAAATTACGATCCAAAATGCCTTTGACCACCGGACTTTCCATCATTGTCTTGAGTGTTCCTGCAACATACTTTGGTGCTGTCATATGTTTGTTCCTTTCATGTAATTGGGTTAAAGATTTTTGATTGCGTCGAGTAACTCTTTTGCCCCTTTTTCAATTGCTTCGGGGTCAAGTCCGGCAAGTAAATTTTCCATGGCGCCGGGATATTCTACTTCCATTTCATTGATATCCGGAACGATTGCGTCTTTGTAATAGCGTTCACATCTGTCCCTGAATGCCCGAACCTGTTTGGCGATGCTCGGAGGAACTTCAATGGCACCTTTATCCAGCCATTTGAGTGCCCTGATTTGGGCGAGATTCTTTCCGTGACCCGGACGACGCTGTCCATTGACCACATCATAAAGATCATTTTTGTGCAGCAACGAATAACCAATTGCTACCCGCTGATCATCGGTGATGCCGGCGATCAGATGACCAACCAGCTTTTTGTTGAAAACCGTTTTGCCTGAGCGGCTCTTGGTTTTCTTGTAGATCTTTTCGTTGATTGGATTTTGAAGTGTCTGCATGTGTTTCTCCCTTGTTATTGTTTACGAACTCATCAACTTTCAAAAAGGCAATTGTGATACTTGCCCATATTGCTAATACAATGACGATTGTAATAAATCTCAACGTGTCTAATATTTTGTTCATTGGACTCCTTAATGATTCATATATGATACATAACACCGGTTAATGCATCATATATGATACATTTGCTAATGTAAAGATATGCTCACATTAACCGGTGTTTTAGGCATTAATGTTAGTTTAAATGCACATTAACAATGTATATGTTGTATTAAAACTACATACTACAATTTATATATTGTATCAGAAGGTCAAGGACTGGGACGGTGCTCCGGTGCCCAATGCTTGCGATTGGCTCGATACACTCTCACTGACCCAGTTGGCCAGCTTGGCGAGTTTCTGTGCCGTTGCATCACCCACGTCGAGGAACTCGGTCAGATTGGCATCTTCTTTGAAGTCTTTCAGATGCTGTTGAACTTCCCGTGACCAGGAGCTGTTGGGATCATGCAGGCCGACCAGGATGGTGACCAGGGATTCAATGTCTTCCATCTGTAGTGCCTTGGCGATCTTTTCGGCGATGGATCTCGGGGTCATGCTGCCACGGTTGTTCATACCATCGGTGATGATGTAGATGGCACCGTTGCAGTCGAAGTCCTGCTCGACCAGGCGTTTGGAGTATTCCAATGTGGCCCCGATTGCATCATACGAAGCATCATACAGGGCGGTGAATCCATCCGGTTGTAGGGCGGCGTAGGCGTTCACATCAATGTCGGACAGGTTCTTGAAACCATGAATCTCATAGATGTCCTGGTTGAATGTGAGAAGACGGAGCAGAAGGTTTTCTGCTCGGTCATTCTTTTTGGCCGCTTCCACGATTGTTTTGATACAATTGAGAAGATCGTCTGCGAAGGCCATAACGCTGCCGGAGATGTCGCAAACGATTGTGACCAGGGTATATTCCGAGGCACCCAAATCTTCAATCCGAACGGCGGAGAATTGAAAGTTACCCGGACCCGGAGTGTTGATGACTTGGTTGTCGTCTGTGGCCATTAAACGTGGCATAGTTCTTTTCCTTTCACGAGTTGAATGTGTAGTTACCAAAATCTTTTATCTTCAGCCCTTCAATAACTGCATAGTCAGTAGAGTGTAAATTTTGCAATTTGACATAAATATGGACATCTTGTAATGTCTTACAGGGCCAAAGCATAACATCACCATCTGTTTCTGTCAAGTGAATTACCCAATACATAATTCTGCATCCTCTATTGTAATTGTCTCGGGAATATTTCCCAATCGACAGTTGCTTAATATTATACAATTTAAATTGCAAATATGACAATCATCCTCTGTATATACGAGTGATTGATCCAATTCCTCATCCAGATAAAAATCTGGTTCCCAGTCAGACATTAAGCAAGGAACTCCGTCGACGTGGAAATTTGCATACCACGAGCAACCATGTCACTCACGAACTTGTCCGATGCATCTGTGAACAGGGTCGTTCCGGGAGGATCCGGAACGTTGGAGGTGCAGTCTTCCAGAAGCACCATCTTTTTGATGTTCTCTTCACCGAAGTTGTTGGCAATGTCGATGACCGTATTGGCCAGGCAATGCGATTTGGCTTCACCGGAAAGCAGGAGGATGTCTGCTTCTTGCAGGGTTTCAATCAAGCCCATGTTGAGTTGTGTGCCCGGATCTTCGGGGTCCGGAACGTCGGCCATGACCGCTGAGTAATGCTCGGTCCACAGGTTGGATCCCTTGGTCACGTAGTCGACCATAGCGAAATCCTGTTCCCATATCAGGAGTTGATCCGCGAGTACGGGAATAACGGCATACCCGAATGTGGCGATACGGCAATGTGGAGGCCATACACATAAGGGATACCGGCCATTGGTTTCAAGTTGGGTCACATAATCGAGTGCCCTCTGCTGGAACTGCGGATTGGTTGTCCGCCAGGTGCCGTTGACCACATCATCTTTGGTGATGATGGTGAAGTCATAATCACCGGGATGCTGCCCTTGGGAGTTGACCCAGAAGACCGGATGTGCGATATCCACGTAGTGATGACTGTCGAGTGTAACGTGAATGTCATCCAGCTTGTCCTTCAAGCGGGCGATCATTGTGGCCAAACGCTCCATGTCTTTGTCGGCACCGGGAACGAAAAGCGAACCGGGCTTCACGATATCCGGAAACATTTTCTCCAATACGGGATCCGGATTCTGAATGCCAGGCCAACAAAAGTCGTTCTGCGGGTCGATGATAAGAAGTTGAATGTTCATTTCTGTTCCTTTCAATTTTAGGTTAACGAATCTGCTTCTTTGTTGTGTTTCCTAACTACATGTTTCAATTCCCACTTTTTAATGTGTTTTAATGTGGCAATTACTCTGTCTCGATATTGTTTCATGCGAGGGTCTTTGGCTTTCCATACACCATTGACTTGATTTATTATCAACTGGGAATCTCCTTGAATATAAAGGTTTTGAATGCCCAGCCGTTGAGCTTTTTTAACAAGTCTTAATAACGATGCGTATTCTGCAATGTTATTGGTTCCATATCCTATGGAATCGCTGTACCTGAATATTGTTTTACCGTATAATTTTATGAACCCTCCTATTTTCATTTCGCCCGGATTGGGGGTTGCGCCACCATCGAAGGCAGCAGTATACCGTTTCATCCTATAAATTCCTTTGTGAATGATGACCGTTGATTATCAAAAGCGTGATAGATGTTTTTGATAATATGATTGACTTCATCTGGATGATAGTCTCTGTTAACCAAATCAGCTTGAAGTCCAGCTAAGGCCAAATGGATTACATCTCCACTAATAAATTGCCTTCCCAAGTGCTGGATAAACACTTGCATGATTTCAGGCAATGGATTGAAATTGGTATGCTCAAGGTCGGGTATTCTTTTGCGTACATCTTTTCTCCATGAATTTAAAGATGAACAACATCCCGCACCAGCATGTAATTCTTTTCGATAATCAGACCCGAGTGGACCGGAGATCATCATAAGACCACACTTGTAACGATCTTCGATCCATTCTAATTGCGGGCATTTTTTTGCATGTGGGTATAATCTTCGTGCTGCATCACATGGAGTTTTCATACAACAATAACCACACCCAACACATTCAGATACCATATGTTATCCTTTCATTTATAAATCTACAATGTCTGTCAATTTAATGGGAAAATCGTTTTCATATTCTTCGACTTTTTTATTTGCTTCTTCTAATTGCTGACGTAGCTCCAAGACAAGATTTCTTTTCTCATCCATGGCACGTCGAAGATTCATGATGGTTGACTCTTGATTTTTGATTTGTCTCTCAAGAGCTGCTTGTTCTCGCTTCATCACACAAACCTGTTTATTCAGGTCGTCCACTTTTGAAATTGAGTTCTTTCTATATCGCTCTTCCGTTGCCTCATATTGAGCAACTTTAGCTTGAAGATCCTCAACCATCTTTTTGCGAGCAAGCAATGTTTTAACTATTGCATCACCAAATACGAGTGGAGATACATTATTTGGATCGATTGTTGGTCGGTTAGCTTCGATAATTGGATCAACTGAAATAACTGCTTTGGCAGGGGCAGCTTTAATTGGCTGGCTCCCAACCTTGACACCGACTCGTTTTTTAAAGAATTTTTTACATTTTGATTTAAATTCTTCTACGTCCACAACGATGACTTTTTGATATTGATTCAATTTTGGTGTGTATGCCCTTTTGTTTGCATACCCCTTATCGGAAAGCATCCATAAAAAATTGGATACGTCCTTTGCGTCCATAGCTGCTTTGATTTCAGACGGAAGCATATCATTAAAATCTTGAGTGGTTATCCATTGCCCCTGAGTGATTGTATTCCATATGGGGATAAAATCAAAGTA
>Ga0180437_10001526_pt1 | contig 39511 bp, 32 predicted proteins | sample SS_ome_4_FD_132410 | JGI IMG/M metagenome (GOLD analysis project Ga0180437, IMG submission 132410) | Hypersaline lake sediment archaeal communities from the Salton Sea, California, USA - SS_3_D_1 metaG | ecosystem: Environmental > Aquatic > Non-marine Saline and Alkaline > Hypersaline >...
CAGGCATTCTGAACTAAAAACTTTCCCAGCTAATTAAATCTTTCAGTTTTTTCTTGTCATGGGGTTCAGGGTTCTTTTCAAAATAACCGAGGGGTAGGAAACACACTATTTCTTGATCTCCCGGAATCTCCAGAAGTTCCCTCACGTTCCCGATATCCTTCCCAAGGGCCGCCACGTAGCAAGACCCTATCCCGAGGCTCTTCGCCGCAAGGATCATGTTCCCCGCGGCCAGGCAGCAGTCCTCCGCGTACCTTTTAACTCCCTTCTCCCCGCATACCACTATGCAGGCCGCGGAATCCTTTATGAAATCCCCCCACTCTACATATCCTGCTATTTTCTCCAGCTTCCCCCTGTCCGTCACAACAATAAACTTCCATGGCTGGATGTTCCGTGCCGAGGGAGCCAGCCTCCCGGCATCAACGATCTCTTCCAGAATCCGCTTCCCGATCGGCCTGTCCAGGTATTGTCGAACGCTCCTCCTGTCCTTGATAAGCCGGATGAAATCGTTCATAGAGAAAAATTAGTTTTCCGATTTTAAAGATTTTCCTTCATGTATTTAACAGCGTTCCTGAAAATTCTTATCCCATCTCCTTCTTCAGGCAGATCCTTCCCCGTTTTTTTCAGTTCTCTCTTTATCCTTGTCCAGTGCGGATGGTTTGTAAAGTCATTGTAGGCTTCAGGGTGAGGCATCATCCCGAATATCCTTCCGCTCGGGTCGCATATGCCTGCGATATCATCCAATGACGCATTCGGGTTATGGGGCCATTTTCCGTTCGCTGGTCTGCCGTTTTCATCCACATATGTCGCGACAACAAGGCCATTTTCGTACAATTCCCTGAGTGCTTCTTCAGGAGCAAAAAATTTGCCCTCACCGTGTCTCACAGGAAGATACATGCCTTCGATATCCCTGGTGAAAACGCACGGGGAATCCTGATTGAATTTCAGGTAAATCCAATCATTCCTGAACCTGTTGGAATCATTTTTGGTGAGTGTAACCTTCCTTTCGAATTTTTCACCAGTCCCCGGCAGAACGCCGAGCTTGACAAGAAACTGGAAACCGTTGCATATGCCTATCATTGGTTTGCCGTCACTGATAAACTTCTCAACATCCTCCATTGCCCTGTATTTAATATCCTTTGCGAGCACGATTCCTGAGTCTATATCATCCCTATACGAGAAACCGCCCGGGAAAAATATGCAATCGTATTCATGAATTATTTTTGGGTTCCTTTTGACATCGGTTAAATGAACTTCATATGTCAACGCCCCTGCCTTGGTGAAACTGTAACTGCTCTCTTTCTCGCAGTTTATTCCGTTTCCGCAAAGTATCATGGATTTCGGTTTTCCTAACACAATATCACCTAAACCTCTCTGCTCTGCCATGAAGCCTTCAAATTATTTATGCTTTCGTCTATCACGTAATTACCTCCACTCCCTTTGACAGTCATGTACGCATCATCGGTAACCTTCCCAACACATGCATAATTACCTTTCATCGACCTTTCGAATTCCTGCCTGTTCTCAGGAGCAACAGTAATCACGAACCTGCTGTTGGATTCGGAGAACAGAAGCGTATCATCCCTCTTTCTTACTTTGTATGATGCCGGAACTTTCGACAAATCGACATGCATACCGTAACCTCCTGCGAACGAACTCTCTGCAAGGGCAACCGCTAGACCGCCTTCAGAACAGTCATGACACGATTCCACCAATTCTCTGCCCATTGTCTCGCTAAGAGCCCTGTACATTTTCCTGGCTTTCCCGAGCCTGACTTTCGGAACTTTGTTTCCTGTTGAACCATGAAGTTTGTAGTATTCAGATCCTCCCAGCTCATTGTAAGTCTTTCCGACAACGTATATGAAGTCTCCAGGGGATTTGAAATCCATGGTAACGGCTTTTCCGGAATCATCTATCTTGCCTATTGCAGTCATGAGAAGAGACGGCTGTCCAGCTATTTTTTCCAGTTTGTTACCGTCTTTGTCACAAATGTTGTATCCTATGCTCATGCTGTCCTTTCCGGATATGCAGGGGGTTCCGAATCCCTTTGTGAATCTATAAAGGGCCTTGTTTGCCCTCACAAGCTGCGCCTCCTTGTATTCATCCCCTATTGGGCTTGGCCAGCAGAAGTTGTCATTGAAAGCCAGCCAGTCAAGATTTCCTCCCACGGCTATAACATTCCTTATCGCTTCGTCTATTGCCGTTGCAGCCATCCAGTACGTGTCTATGTCACTGTAGCTGGGCCTGTGTCCATGCGTCACTATCAAACCTTCTTTCGATTCCAGATCAGGTCTTATGATCGAAGCGTCACTTGGTCCGTCATTCTTTTTACCCACCAACTGTTTAACGACACTCCCGCCTTTGACTTCGTGATCGTACTGCCTTATCGTCCATTCCCTGCTGCAGATGTTCCAGCTTGAGAGGAGTTTTGAAAGATCATCATTATAAATGCCCTTCTTTTCAATCTCCGGTTCCTTGTATTTAGGACGCTTCCAGTTCGCTGTCGCTTCCCACTGGGGAACCCCCTCGTGAAGGAAATCCATGTCTATGTATGCAACGGTCTTTTCCCCGTATTTAACATGAAATTTACCGGATTCGTTGAAATTTCCCAATACCGTTGCCTCAACTCCCCTCTTCCCTGCAAGTTCCAAAAACTCCTCCCTGTATTCCGGCTTAAGGACGACTGTCATCCTTTCCTGTGATTCTGAAACCACTATTTCCCACGGGTCAAGGCCCGGATATTTCAAAGGAACCCTTTCCAGATCTATTTCAAACCCTCCGGAAAGCCTTGCCATCTCGCCCACAGAGGAGGAGAGACCACCAGCCCCGTTATCCGTAAGAGTTCTGTAGTATCCGAGATCCCTTGCCTCAATCAAGAAATCATACATTATTTTCTGCGTGTACGAATCCCCGATCTGGACAGCGGATGTCGGAGAGCCCTCCCTCAAATCCTCAGAGGAGAAGGTAGCCCCGTGTATCCCGTCTTTCCCCACCCTTCCCCCAACCATCACAACGTAATCTCCGTCAAGAACCTCTTTAACATGGGAGGGCTTGCCGTTTATGTAAGGCGGTGATTTTGCCAGTGTGCCGACATGTACGCATGGCTTGCCTAGGTAAGAATCATGAAAGTAGAAACCTCCGCTCACGGTCGGTATGCCGCTCTGATTGCCGCCATCCTCCACGCCCTGCCTCACACCTTCCTTGATTCTCGCGGGATGCAGGATTTGTTGACCCCTGCTCTTGTAGGGAAGCTCCTTATCGTAATCAGGCGGGGCAAAGCAGAAGAAATCAGTGTTTGCGAGCAGTTCTCCGCCCATTCCAGTTCCCATGGGATCCCTGTTCACGCCTACAATCCCTGTTATCGCTCCTCCGTATGGATCCAGGGCAGAGGGGGCGTTGTGTGTTTCTACCTTGAGTATAATGTTCAACTTGTCATTGAACCTTACGACGCCGGCATTGTCAGTAAAGACAGAGACGCAGAAATCCCCGTCACCTTTCTTTTTCCTTATCTTCTCAGTCGCGCCCTGTATGTATGTTTTGTAAAGACTGTCAATAACCCTGACAGGTATGCCATATATCTTGTAAAGGACCCGTTTATCGAAGTTCTTGTGTTTGCAGTGATCTGACCATGTCTGTGCAAAAATTTCGATGCCTGCGTCAGTTGGCTTATCCGGCAGGCCGTATTTCTTCCTTTCCTCCACAACCTCCGGTCTTTTATAATAATCAGCGATTGTTTTCATCTCCTTGAGATTCAAAGACCACACGTTATCATCGCTCAGCCTCATGAGCTCTTCATCAGAAACAGCAAGATTTACATACCTGACCTGGGGTTTATGCTTGCTGGTAACCCTTTTTAAATTGTAAGGAAGCCCTTTCTTCCACTCCTGAGGATCGAAGATGGTTATGCTTTCTATCAAATCATTTGCAAGCAACCTACTAGCGACCCTTTCCGCATCTCCTCTTGACAGCTCACCTTTCAGGAAGTACCTTTTTGAAGAGTAAACATTTTCGCTACCGGAAAACCTCTCACCACTCACGTCCTCTATCGCTGTCCTTGCGGTATTCCCCACATTATCCTTGACCCCGGCTCTGTAACCGACCTCTATTCCGAAATCAAAATCACCCACGTTAAGCTGCCTGTTTATCGAACTCGCATGAACAATCGGGTCCGCAAACAAATTGTCTCTCAGCTCCTCGAGTTGTCTCGAGGTCATTTCCCTGTCTATTGTATAGACACTTGTTGTCCTGACAGAACCAACGTCAATTCCAAGGTTCCTTTTTATTCCCTCTCCTGTCTTGTCACCAAGCGGGTCTTTCAATTCATCCTTAAACCCAACCTCAACAAAATTAACAGATGATGCAGACATTCATTCACCAAGCTGGAAACCATGATAAGGAAGCTCTTCCCCGTCCAAGAAAACACTGAAACCTTCGATAGCGAATCTCCCCTTTGAACTCAATTCCAGCGCTTTCGCATAGGCAGGACCGTCCCCCTCCCACTTCATCTTATCCTGTAGTTCATGAGCATAATCCACGATCGATCCCCAATCCCTCATTCTTCGTTTTCTGGAAACAAAATTCGTATCCACAGGAAAGGCCTTCGACTGAACGAGTATCGGTCCTTCATCAAAGTTCTCAGTGGCTATATGTATGGTGGATTTGGTATATTTCTCACCATTAAGAACAGCATCCGCTACCGCATCTTCGCCTTTATAAGCCCTTTCCATACCATAGGATTTAATAATTCTTAATACCTCTTTGACGTCCTCGTTTCCCTCATGAAAAACATCAACTGGTAACAGAGGACAAGTCTTATCCATTTTCTTCAGTATCGAAAGATCGGCAGGATGGACGTTGAATATACTGTTCTCGAATTCGCTCAATAAGGGATCGCTTACAATGTGCATGTAACCGGACAACGCGATGATATCCGGCTGGAACTGTTCGATATCCCTGCAGACCTGTTCGTAATAAAATTTCCTGTTATCGAAAACCTTTGGGTCGAGATTTTCCTCCTGATAGAAGGTTTTCCTGTCGCGAATTATTACGGGAACTTCTTTACCCTTTGCTATGCCTATTCCCCTTTCTGCAGACTGCTTGTCAGTGAAAGCAGCGACGACTTTGTAAAGCTTTCCGTGGTTGGGATCGTCCTCCAGCATGTACTTCATTGATGACGCACCGCCGGAAAAGAAAACCACAACACTCATTGGTTCATCTTTTCTTGGTGTGTATAGTTTTTTCATGTAACCCTCAAAACCTGCTATATTAAATAAAGAAAAAAATTTTTTATTGGTATATGTTTCCAAGTCATTTCTTTTTGCTGAACCTGTCGTAGAATCTCCCCAGCAAATACCCGAACACCAGGAAGAAAAGTATGTTCAGAGGGGTGAACACGAGATAGGAGGTTTGCACCATCACGAGCGGCAGGCCCGATCCCGGGAAGGCGAGTTCGGCAAGACCAAGCCCTATTATCAGCAGAATCACGAAAAACAAACCTTTCCTTTTCGAATCCTTCCCCAGAAGCTCTCCGTAAAGAACGAGAAACACGATCCCCAGGATCGCTCCCACTATCAGCCCGCTGATTACCGCCCCTGGCACGCTCATCGCGACCGTGATCGGGTAGACCTGCTCAGCGGTAATCGGGATATCGTAAGGGACTCTTGCGAACTGGGCCTGGATCTGCTTTATGATCTCTTCTCTCATCACTATGCTTATCGCTAGGGCAACGATTCCTGCTAGAAATCCGTAGATCGCCCCTGCAACCAACCCCGTCTTTATCCCAAGCTTCCACTCCATATAACCACTATTTACGTTTGGTATTAATAAAAGTGAGTGATTCATCTGAAGGTCCTACAAAAAATATAAAGTTTTATAAACTTACAAGTAGTTATTATTGAATTATGAATGAAGAATTAAGAAAACGAATAAAGAAAATGAATTTGCTACCAATTGAGTTAGACGAAGAACTTCAAGAATATTTTAAAGAACAAAATATCGATCCTTCCACTGCTGAAACTCATTACAGCCCGGGAACTCCGCCACATGTTACTGAGAGATACGATAGAATCCGAGAAAATGCATTAAAACTGCATGAAATGGATCTTGAAGGCAAGTCGGATTCAGAAGAATACAGACACATAGAAGAACAGATAGATAAAGACTTATTCGAGTGTACATTCCCAACCACTGAAGACGTTCTTCATAAAATGATGCAGAGAGGTGAAGCATATACTGGAGTAGCCGGAGCTGTTAGAGATACCATTATAACAATTTCTGGAAATAAAGAAAAACACGATTAAATTTTTATTGCTCACTCCTCGACCCTGGGAGCGAGAACGAACGAAAGGTTGACCTTGTCGATAGACTTGAAGTTCAAGCGCATGGGGTAGTCCGTCCCGAACTCAACATCAACCTGCTCGGAGAGCTTTGCCGCTTTTATCATTTTTTTCAGGTATTCCAGAGGATACCTCGACTTCAAAGGCTCGGCGGATTCGATTTTCCTTAAACCTTCCTCGCCCTTCTTGAGCTCGAGCTGCGCGGATGAAACGTCTCCCTTCGCCCACATCTTGAAAAGGTCCGGGTGCGCCTCAAAAACCACGGAGTCGTCCACTATGTCCGCATCCGATATCCCCTCCTCCAGGACGCTGGAGTCCAGCTCAATCTTGGCCTTGAAGTCGAGCTGCTCTATCGGAGGCTTCTCGCTCGTTATGTCCAGAAGAGGGATCTCAAACCTTCTTTTCCCCCTCCCTTCAAGGATGACTTCGAGAACGTTCGTCCCCTCATCCTTTTTCAGGGTAACCTTGTCCTCGTTCTTTATCCTCTTGATGACGGCTACCAGATTCGCCAGATTCAGGCCGAGCATGTCCTCACCGCTCACGTTGAAATCATCAAAAGCCGAAGCGAGCAGCTGGAAGTTAACAACAGCGATCATGCTCCTGTCAGGAGACAGCAGCGACAGGCCGTTCGAATCAATCTTGAAAACCCCCTCATCTATAATCTCAGATATTATCGGAATCGAGTTCTTCAGCAGATTCACATTCGACATACTTATCTTGAACATATCCTCACCTCACCTTTCCAAATCGCTAACCTTCCTGTGCATTTCAAGATCCAGGCCTTTCATGTCCTGTATGATCTCCCCCTGGATCTCGAACCCTTCCTCCATCTGTATCACCCTGCCGAAGACCCTGACCAGGTGATTCGCCTCGAAGTTCACGGGTTCCTCGAACGTGATGTTTATCTTCCCGGTCCCGTCATCCAGAACGATTACGTTATCCTTCCTGTCTATTATCGTCCCGAGCAAACGAACGCGTATGTCCCCCCTGCCTATCTCCGTTACACTCCTGTTTATGGAAGGCAGCCTCCTCGGCGAAACAAATCCTTCAAGGGTTTCCGGCATATATTACCTTTATATTGATTTAAAATTTATAAGCGTTAGTTTTATATCGACCCGCAAACAAATCTAGATTATGAGGGTCTCTGTTATAAGCGCATTCTTTATACTCGCCCTTTTATCGGTACCTGCCCTTTCCCTGGAGAACAACATGTACTTCTCCGTTGACCCCTCCCAGGAATACAGCTGCGTTTATGTCAACCTCCCGCAGGATCTCGGTCTGGTCTCCGTAGATAAAAACACTGAATCAGTTATAGAGGCCGACAAGGAAGAGAGCCAATGGATAGACACCACATATAACAAGGTGGTTGTCAATCCTGGAGTTTTCAACAAGAACCCCGTTTGCTTTTATTATCCGGGCAAGAGCGAGGGGGATTTCTCCTTCTACAGGGTGAAGGTCTATTCCCATGATATAGGAGTTTCAAATGAGATGTCAGGAGGCCTGTGCATATCCGGATACGAAGATGTGGATGGCGGACCGGAGGCGATAAAAACAACAGACATATGCAAGCTCCTGAATGACAACGCCGACCTGTTCGATCTCCAGTTCAAGTACGAAACCTTCTTTGCAAAACCAGGGGAAACCATAACGAAAACCATCTATCTTACGTCCTACGCGAACCTGAACATAAACTTGGCATCCATAAGCACACTCCAGAACGATTTCGGCAGCCAGACCGTTTCCACGTCCTCCCAGCGCCCCCTGGTAACTAAGAGCTTCAAGGTGAAGGTCCCTGACAGGGAAGGAGAATACTCGGTCATAATATTGGCCAAGGTCAGGGGATGCGGGCTTACCCTGTGCGAGAAGGAGGTCGAGAGCAAGATAAAGGTAGCGGAAAGTTTCGTAAATGAGGGTTTCGTGACGACGATCATCCCCAAAAACATAAACCTTAAAGACGTCCAGGAAACCACATACAGGCTTCTGATCACGAATTACGAGGAATCGAAGGAATTCACAGTGAAAACCAACTCCGACCCTTCCATAAACATACATCCGGAATCCATAACAACAACCATTGACAGGGACGAGGAGAAGACCATAACCTTCAAGATAACGCCCCCCTCAGGCGATCCTGAAATATACAGGCTCTACTTCGACGTAAAGACCAGCGACACGGAGAAAATGGTAAACGCCTACCTGACGGTTGGCGAACTGCTGACTGATGCGTTAAGGGAGTCCACGGACCTCGAGAATTCGGTCTCAGACAGCGACATAAAGGAAAGGATAACGCTGGCAAGAAACGAATTCACGGATGAATACGAGAGGAGTTCTTACGGGGACGAACTCGACGATTACGAGGAATTCAAGGAAGAGCTTGAAAACGCAAGGTCCGGCCTGAACGGGGACGGAGGCAACGGGGACGGATACCAGCCGCCGCAGGAGCAGGGGATAGACTGGATATGGATAGCCGTACCGGTGCTCATAATAGCAATCGTCCTCCTCTTCTTCATATACAAGAAAACCAGGGTGGTCAGTGAATACGAATACCCGAGGTTTGAATAAAAACATGGAAAATAATTAATCCTTATGAAAAACGTATTTTTGTTCGTGCTTTCCGGGGAGCACATGACCCTCCCCTTGGCTGAGCTGGAAGCGGTCCTGTCCACAGCGAGTGATTTCGAGCTCCTGGAGGCAAAGGGAGGCTTCGCAGTTTACCGGACATCGAGGTCCGGATCGAGGTTCCTTAAAACCCTCAGGGAACGCCTGGTCCTTACCCACTCAGTTCACGAATTCATGGGCTCTTGCCGTCCGGAGGACCTTGGGAAATTCCTTAAAAACCTGCCGAAATTCGATCTCCCCTACAGGGTGAGGATTCATCTGCAGGAAAGGAAGGAAAGGACAGAAACCCTGGAAAGGGAGATAGGAGGCATCCTTTCAGGGATAATAGAAAGGTCTGGAAGGAAACCCGTGATAGACCTTGAAAACCCGAGAACATCCCTGGAGTTCTTCATTGCGGGAAACGAGGTTTACTGCGGCTTACTTCTCTCCAACATCGACAAGAAGCCGTTCCTCGGCAGGAGACCCCAGAAGAAGCCCTTTGTTAAACCCGTCTCCATGGAACCCAGGATCGCCAGGGTGATGGTCAACCTCTCAAGAGCCGGTAGCGGGCGGATACTCGACCCCTTCTGCGGGGCAGGGGGGATCCTGATAGAGGCCGGTCTTATGGGCCTCCGAGTATTCGGCGTTGACAGCGACAGGGAGATGGTCGATGGGTGCAGAAAGAACCTGGAGTTCTTCAGCCTCAAGGGAGATATCAAGGAAGGGGACGCCCGAAACCTCGAAAGCATGTTCGGAAGGAATTTCTTCGACGGGATCGTTACAGGTCCTCCCTACGGAAGACTCTCCTCCACGAAAGGGAGCGGTGTAGGGGAGCTATACAACGAAGCCATGAAATCCATCGAGAAGGTCCTCAAACCTGGGAGATTCCTGGCCATTGCGGTGCCGATAAATATTAATATAAAGACAAAAATGAAATTAATAGAAATCCACAGGGAAAGGATAAACAGGAGCCTGGAAAGGAAGATAATGGTTTACAGGAAGTGAGGAGGTTTTAACATGAAGGCAGTGTTTTTCATTCCTGCAGAGAACTATTCAAAGGCGAAGAATATCGTTTACGGGGATGACATGCTATCTAGGCAGTCCATAAACTTCAGAGAATCGAAAGCTCTCGGACTGAAGAAGGATGGATACTACCTGGAAATTGATGGTTCCGAGGAATCGATCAAGAAGCTCGCCGAGCTGCTCAAGGATCTAGGGAAAGAGGTCGATAAAAAGGAGAGGGAAGAAGTCCTGAAAAAGATCTCGGAACAAGAGGAATCAGCTGCGGCGGGATTCGGTTCGATTTTCGGCTAGATTGACTGACGTTTGCGAAGCGAACGTCTTTCGAAAGTAACGCGCCGGTAGTCTAGCCTGGTAGGACACAGAAAATAACGTATGACGTTGGCTTCACCCACGTCCATCGAAAGCTTGTGTAAGCTTGCCAAGCCTGTAACCCGGGTTCAAATGACCCTTTTACTCAAAAGCGTCAACGGAAAACCAGCAGCTGACGCTTGCGGGTCTGCGCGTCCCGGCCGGCGCATTTAACTTTTTAAAATTTTCTGAGTCAATTTAATTATGGATCGATACGATTGTGTTGTGTTTCAGGTATCGGGTAAAACTCCTTATGACGGCTATTTCTTATTCCATATCTGGGATCTTTATTATTCCCCCAAAACCCTGGAGGCGTCAATTTTCAATACACAATTAGAAGGGCTTCTTCCCATATTGTTAGGATACGCCAAAGAATTTCGAATAAATGATATCCGAACTCTAGAGAAAGAACAATATCTTGAATTACTGGGTTATTCAGAAATTCCGGTTCCCGAAGAGAAATTCTCGGAATTTAGAACCAAGTTCAAAAAAGAAAGGAAAAAGGCGGCATATTCAAGACAGTAGCCCAAAATTCTAAATGCTCGTAAAACTTATATTATTAAAGCACGAAATAATAAACATGAAGATATTCGGCAAACAGGAAAAGGAAAACAGGCCGCCGAAACCGCCCAAGCCCCCGGAGAATTCAAGAACGTCCGGCGCACCAGCAGGGCCGGACAGAAGGTTCAGGCCGCCGAAGCTCCCTCCCCTTAGAGATGCCCCGCAGGAACGCGTTCCGCAGGGTTCGCCGCCGCTTTTCATAAAGGTTGACAAGTACAGGGACGTGATAAAAAACATCCGCAACCTTCGATCCTACATTCTCAACCTGAGGGACGCCCTGGACGTCCTGGAGGACATACAGAAGGAATTCGCTAACGGGATTCACGTGGCCCAGAAAACAGCGGATGAGCTTAACGTCATACTTTCCTCTCTCGATTCCTTCTTCCTGAGGCCTCACACGATCGAACACGAGGATTTGGACGAAATGGAGGAAGAGGACTACATCCCACGTCATCCGGAGGCGCGTTCCCCCAACGAGATGGAAACCTACGTGAGGGACGTCTACGGGGAGCTGGAGAAGCTGAGAAGCCATCTGAAGTCAATAGGTTAAATATAAACTACTTCTAGTATTTAATATAACACGCGGGGGTAGCCAAGTAAGCCTTTTTCAAGAAAAGGCTTAATCGAAAATGGAGCCAGCGTCTTTCGCGTTGCTCAATCCTGGCTTCCGAATGAAAAGGGCTTTGGCACTGGTCAAGCACGTTCGTACGTAAGTGCACCGCACTTGCGTACAGGGGGCTAAAGGCGATAGGCTCAAGACCTATTCACTTAGCGGATTTCGCGCACTCGTGCGCGAAGTTCAAGGAATGTGTTCCTGGGTTCGAATCTGGAAACCACCAGCGGGTTTCCAGCCATCCTGCCACCACAGGTTTCGAAACTCCCAGCCCCCGCATAGAAATTTATACATTATACCAAACTTCTATTCCGCATGTTTCCAGTGTAGAAAGTTCTCTTTTTACACGATCCGTCCTCCCCTTAAGATTTGACATTGATAAAGGGGTTTGGTATAAATGGATATTTTCTTACCCTACTTAACCTGCCATTAACGAAATTTCCAGTAACCTTTTTGGAAAATTTTCCTACTTTAATACAATCAAACATAATATACTTACCTATATGCCTTTACAATAATTCTTTATCTTGTGAATCTATTGTGCTTGACATGATTTATCAAGTAATGGCCAATTTTATAAGGGTATAGTTTACGGGTCCACAAGCTTAAATTTTTAAATCCTTCCTTCAAGGTTAAATCATGGCTGAGGAGAAAAAGCTTATCGGGAAGGTGACCCATTACTTCACGAACATAGGGGTCGCGGTCATCGAACTGGAAGACACGCTCAAGGTAGGGGATGAGATATCGATAGAGGGAGCGACAACCAACTTCACGCAGAAAGTCGACTCGATGCAGGTAGAGCACGAAAACGTAGAGGAAGCGAAGAAAGGGGACTCAATCGGAATGAAGGTCAGTGACAGGGTAAGGGAAGGCGATCAGGTTTTCAAGGTATGAGAGCGGAAAAACTCGGAAAGTATTTAAACATTCCCTATTTTTAATAGTTAATATGCCTTACACACTGATAATCGCGGAAAAACCCAGCGCCGCGGAGAGGATAGCCGGCGCGCTGGCCGACGGCAAGGTAGAGAAATTCGGGAAAAAGGCCTATTACTTCAAATTCAAGCACGAAGGAAAGGATTTCGCAGTCGTCCCAGCTGTCGGCCATTTGTTCGTTCTTGACCAGAAGGGTTCCAACACCAAGTGGACCTATCCTGTTTTTGACCTCTACTGGAAGCCCACCTTCGAAAACAAGAACAGCCTGTGGGCAAAGAAATACTACACCAACATCGTTAAAATCGCGAAGGGAGCGAGCGAGTTCGTGTCGGCATGCGATTACGACATTGAAGGTTCGACCATTGCCTACAACATCCTCAGGTACATATGCGGGGTGAAGGACGGGAAGAGGATGAAGTTTTCCACCTTAACGAAGGGCGATCTGATCAGCGCATACAAGAAGGCCTCCCCCCACCTCGATTTCCCTCAGATAGAAGCCGGCCTGACGAGACACACGCTCGATTTCCTGTGGGGTATAAACCTTTCGAGAGCTCTTACGCTCGCCCTGGAAAATTCAGGGGGTTACTGGACGTTATCCGTCGGCAGGGTTCAGGGCCCCACCCTGAAAATACTGGAAGAGAGGGAGAAGGAAATCGAAAGGTTCGTCCCGGAACTCTTCTGGGAACTCGAGCTACACGGGATGATAAACTCCGAAGAGGTCATCGCTCTGCACGAGACCGGGAAGTTCTGGGAAAAGGAGCAGGCGGAAGGAATCCTTGACAAATGCAAAGGGAAGCAAGCGAAGGTCGATTCAATTGAGAAGAAGATGGTAAAGCAGGCGCCTCCATTCCCTTTCGACCTCACCACGCTCCAGAGGGAATCATACAGGAACTTCGGTTATTCCCCCAAGATGACTTTGGATGTCGCCCAATCCCTCTACGAGCAGGCCCTGATATCTTATCCGAGAACCTCCAGCCAGAAGCTTCCGCAAAAGCTCGGCCTCAAAAAGATCATAGAGGACTTATCCGGGCAGAAAACCTATTCCAAGCTGTGCGGGAAGCTTACAGGAAGGGGTAAATTGTTCCCGAAGGAGGGGATCAAGGACGATCCCGCCCACCCCTCGATCTTTCCCACCGGTCAAGTTCCCAAGAAGCTGAATTCTTACCAGTCCAAGGTTTATGATCTCATAGTTAGGAGATTCCTATCGACGTTCGCTGAACCCGCCCTGAGGGAGCACGTCACGGCCGTCATAGACGTAAACAACGAGAAGTTCAAGGTTTTCGGTATGACCACCATCAAGCCGGAGTGGATGGAATTCTACGGGAAGTATGCGAAGTTCAAGGAGCAGACGCTTCCTAAGATGGCTAAAGGCCAGATTATTGAAAACCCGGAAGTCCTGATGAACGAGAAGGAGACAACCCCACCTAACCGCTATTCCCAGGCCTCCATCCTGAAATCCATGGAAGATCTCGGGCTGGGAACGAAAGCGACACGCGCCCAGATACTTCATACGCTCTACGAGAGGGAATACATAAGAGACAAGTCAATAAAGGTCACGACCCTGGGGTCCGCAGTGATAGGGGCGCTGAAAAAGCATTCACCGGAGATCATATCCGAGGACCTCACCAAGAAATTCGAAAGGGAGATGGAGCTAATACAGGAAGGAAAGAAGAGGAGGGAGGAAATAGTAAAAACCGCCACAGACGAGCTGAACAAGATCCTGGCGAAGTTCAAGGAGCACGAAAAGCACATAGGTTCCGAACTGAAGGAAGGGGTAAGGGAGTTCCAGGAGATCGAACATTACGTAGGGGTGTGCCCTGAATGCAAGGGAGAACTGCGGATAATCCGCTCTCACGCGACCCATAAACGTTTCGTAGGGTGTTCAGGCTACCCCAAATGCAGGCACGGCTTCCCCCTGCCCCAGAATGGAAAGATCACTGTTCTGGATGAGCAATGCGAGAAGTGCGGCCTGAACATCGTCCAGGTCAAGCAGTTCAAGAGGAGGCCCTGGAAGCTCTGCGTGAAATGCGGCTTCGTGGTGAAGAAAAAAGCGGAGAAAGGAAAACCAAAGGAAAAACCTAAAAAATCCTGAACCCTGAGGGCTTTATCCCCTCTTCCACCAGCTCAAATTTGACCGATTTCCCTTCTGGGATTGAGCGGTGCTTCACGATGGTTGCCTTCCTTTCGCCCATTTTCCCGGTATGCTCCACGAAGATGATCGATTTGGACCAGTACCTGATAGAATCCCCCCCTATGATCTGGTTCTCCCCGGTGTCCCAGTTCTTGAAGGTGTGAGCGGTTATTATGACAGGGATCTCCTTCTTCCTCGCGATGTTGGAGAGGAGTGAAAGCTGGACCGAGAGCTCCTTGTTCGCCCCGAGCGTCTCCTTGGCGGGGTCAGCGCACTTCAGCCGGTAGAGAGCCACAGAGGAATCCAGGATGAGCATGTCGAACTCCTGGCCTTCCAGGTTCTTTATAACAACCCCCTGCTCCTCGAAGGTTTTCGGCTCGATCAGGACCATGTTCCTGAACACATTTTCGTCACCCATGGACACCTGCCTGATCCTTTCAGGGGACAGACCTCCCTCCGTGTCCACGTAGACCACTCTCCCTCCCTTCCGTATGCATTCGAGCATCGCCAGTATGCACATGTTCGTTTTCCCCACTCCGGGAGGGCCGTAAAAATTGGTGATCGCACCCTTCTCGATCCCTCCTATAAGGGAATGGAAGGGCTCCGGAAGAAGGATCTTTTCCTGTTCCATAATGATAATAAAGGAATGTTAATTAAATGTTTTCGTCTCCTCCAGGTCCATATCCCGGATGGATTCGTTGTCTTCACCGAAGCTGAATCTTCCTTTAACCCTTTTATCCTCCAGAACAAGCGGGAGCCAGTGCTTATCGTCCGCCCACATCCTTTCAAAGGGAATTTCGCTGGTTTCGATCCACACGGGCTTCATCTCATCCGTCTCGATCGCTTCCCCTTCCCATTTCCCGACAAGGAACACGTGAACCCTCTGGTCCCATCCCCCTTCCTTGGGGACGAAAGGGAATTCAAAATCAAGCTCCGCCACCTTTCTGGCCTCGCCAGGAGAGGCCCTTACGCCCGTCTCCTCCTCCAGCTCCCTCAAAGCTGCCTCCTCGATCGTTTCGTTTTCCCTGACTTTCCCTCCAAATCCATTGAGCTTTCCCTTGCCGAATCCCTTCTTTTTTAGACCCAGGAGGATCTTTCTGGGAGGCTCATTCTTTACCAGAAAACACAGCGTTGCATCTCTCATACGTTCAACCCGATTTAGATACGCTGGGACTGGACCAGCGGCACAAAACGTAGCGCAGCATATCGGTTTACATCATGCCGAATATGCTTTTAAAGGCTGATATATTATTGATTTGAGGGCTTATAAAGTTTTATTTTTTTCCAAGGAAACTAATTTAAAAACAACCAATTAATTACCTATTAGTGAAAATATGCCATTACGTCTCAGTGAGATCGAAGGTATTAATTATTTTTTAATAGCAGATAAAACAGCCAATGAAACACTAAAGAACATTTCTTTAAGGCTCGAAATTGGGAAAGAAACCGAAGAATTTCTAAAGGAAGCGAAGGAAAACCTCTGCGATTGTATAGGCTACAAGCAGGCAGAGAAAATAGGAAGTTATGGAGAATTGAGGAAGGCCGTTAAAGAAGACATAAAACGTAGGAGACCTTATGACGAATTTGCTGAAGAATTCTGGGAAAGGGCAAATATAGTCGCAAAGGGTGGATCAAAAATAGATCCGCACGAAGAAATTGTAAGGGATGCAATTTATCATACATTGAGAAGAACGGGTTTTGTGAAAGTATATAATATTATTACGGATTCTGATATAGATGAACTTGATATTGCAAATGATGTTCTTTCTGGTCAGGATTTTTACAATCTTGTACCATTACCCAAGAATACAATAGAACTTTTAAACAGAGCAATGGTAAGCTATTTGGAAAGAGAACAATTTATGGATAGTCTCAAGCAAAAAGGTCTTTCAAAAGAACAATTAGAACAGATTGATAACACTCTTTACAAAAGTGATTCGTTTGATAAGGCTTATGAAGAAATAAGGAAAATCGCAGATGTATCCAGAGACAAAATACATGCATTTATAACAGACAAAAGAAATTTCACTATAAGGTTCAAGGAGTTTGTAAAAGATATTGGCTATGATTTAAATTCTCAACAAATTTATCAGCTAAGAGATGGCTTAAAAAAGCTTCATAGAGGGCTTGGAATAACTCAACCTTTCAGGCTAGAAAGGGCTCTTATAGATCTATATAGCGGAGTAGAAAAAATAGAATATGTTTTGCTTGGAAATTATCGGAAGACTAGTATTTACCATTTGGCTGACTTTGTAAAAAACCTCGATTTAAGGACGTGTGGTGTTGAGAATTTTCATACAAGAATTGCATCCCTTGCTTCAAATATTGATGATAAATATAGAAAAGGGGAATATTCTGTCCCCGGAAAAATTCTTAAACTATTGAGTAAATTGACAGATCTTGATCCATATAGATGGGCATCAAAATTTAATATTCCCGCTAGCGGAATACAAATTCTTTATCCGAACCCAGAGATCCCAGACAATGTTCTTGGAGAGTTGTATGGAGAAATGCTTAGTAGAGGATATAAATCATTTGCAGATAAAGATAGTGAGGGTCATGTATGGCGTTATACTCTAAGGAAACCAAAAGAGCAGATAATTGAGCTTTTTGAAAAAATAGGAAGTCTAAATAAAGAGCCTAATGAATGGGTTTTAACAGTGGATGCTGAAGATCTTATTAAAAGTTTCGGGAATGTGACTAAACAACCTTATTATATTAGTAGAGAAATGACTATTCCAAAACAAATAGCTAACATATACGAAAGTATAAATCCTGAAAAATTTGGGAAAAGGTTTGCGAAATCGGCGTTAAAAAATTATTTGGAAAATAAAGGTAAAAGAACAAAATATCAACGCATCTATATCTACATCCCTCTAGAAAAGGAAAATATGGTAAGATCTCTTGCCAATAAGGTGGGACTGAATTTAAGCGAAGGATCTCTTTGGGGAAATCAAAAAAATTGCCATATAAGCAACCCTTGGGTAGTCGGCCTTTAACTTAGGAATGAAGCCGCTTTTTGAGGGCTTATAAAGGTTTGCTGTAAGCGGGCTTTGCTAATAAAGGCGGGATTTTGGCTGACTTTATACAAAAACTTCTTTTTCTAATAAGTTAATTAGAATTTGATGAAATTGAAATACGCAAAGCTTTGGCTGAAAAAATGGATAAAATATAATTATGTAAAATATGACAAAAAAACATTCAACCGTAAATTAGATCGGAAAATCAAAGATATTTCACATAGGGTATACAAGTCCCATGGATTAAAAGGTCACAATACAAGGCAAATGATTAGGAAAAAACTATGGGCTTATTGCAAAATGGAATTAAAACGTTATCGCCCATCCACGATAAACAGAATACAGAATTTCATAAAAAGATTCATAAGCAGATTAAAGTTGAAAAAACGCTGAAAAACCTTTAGTTTTATTGCGTATTAGCGTGTGGCGTGATTATCAAATTAAGTTATTCTTTCCATCTCGATAGCTTCTATATAATATATTTTCTCTATAGCTGTGGAATTTGGTTTGCATCTATATTCTGTTCTTTTGGCCCAAAGGTTCTCTTTAAGATTTAGACAATCGTTAACAACGTATTTACCGTACCTGAGATAATTATAATCTTCCCATTCACCTATGGGATTTTCAACCCATCCCTTTTCAACCCATTCATCATAATAAATTTCTCTTCTTTGACATTGACACAACTCAAAAGCAACAGACCTAATAAAACCTTCAACATAATATTCATACAAGGTATATAAAGTTCTACCTGATTCACTTGTGGGTTTTATAAAAAACTTATATCCCTGTCTATCTGTTAATTTATAACTTAATCCTGCTTCAGGCCGGACGTCATCTAGGTATACGGAATTATAAACACCTCTAATCTTAACAGTTTTATTGATATAATCTTCTGGATTTCTTAAAATGTCCTTTATCTCTGTCGTCGTGACTGACTCAAAACCACTTCTCAATTCTTGTGTTGTACACCCAGAACTCACCAAAACAGCAATTATCAACATTGAAAGGATGATTTTTTGATTCATACTTTAATTTTACCACCGCATTTGTTACAGAATTTGGTCCCTGGCTTTATTTTATTCCCACATTTTCGGCAAAATTTTATTTCAGTATATTTTTTTTCGGTCGATTTTTCTTTTTCACCCTTTCCCCCTTTGGGTTCTTTTTCGTGTGTGAATGGTATGTGTTTTTCAACTTCTTTTATGATTACCCTTTCTTGTTTTCCACCAACAGCAAGTCCGACAACAAGTACTATTACACCTAAAATATAAAGGTAAAATTCATATTTTATTATAGGTAAAAATGTCTTTGCCTTTTCACAAACTCTTACAAGATCAGGTGCAACATATTCAGCAACTGCTTGACCAATTTGACCTGCTGGGATACCTGCTATCTCAAAATTACATAAGAAATCAGCTGTTTTTAAAATAGAAATTTCTTCTGGTGTAAACATCATGTAATTAACATAAAACGTGAACACAATTATCAAAATACCTATAACTATCAAAGCTTTGCTTGTCATTCAATTTTCCCTCCACATTCTGGACAAAAAACATCATCCGCTCCTATACTGCTCCCACAGTATGGGCAGAATCCAGCTTGTGATTTTCCCACTCCATTCTTTTCTGGTAGAGATGTGGGTTTTCTTACTTTTCTTATAACCGTAAAGTACATTAAAAGAACAACTGCAACTATAAGTAGTGCAACCCCAACAAACCCGCTTATGAGACTTATATTCATTCCAGTTCCGGAAAAAGTTTGAGTTACTGGAGTTGTAGGGAAAACAGATTCACTTGTTTGTCTTGATTCTGTACTTGCTGTTTCAGGTGGAGGTTCACATAATTCTTTACATTCACCTAGTAGTGGATCAGATGTTGGGCAACATTTCAAGTTTGAAGGGCAAGCCTTTTCTTTATAATCACCACCTGGAGCACAGCACATCCCAGTCGGACAATCTATTAAAACATATTTGTCTTTACAACCTTCGGCTCTGCTACAATATTTATCTGCCGGGCAGTCTTTATCAAAACAACATAAAACTTGTTTTGTGGATTTTACACATGTTCCAGATTTAGGATACCATGGTTTTGTTATATCACATAACCAATTTGTTTCTATATTATCTGAACACGAATCTTGTGGGCATTCTAAATCAGAATTGCACGGCTTGTTTTCAGAACAAGTATATGTTGTAGGGTCACATGCTAATTCACCAGGACAATCAGTATCATAACAGCAGTCTACTGTTTTTGAAATTTTTGTAGGTATCAAATAACACGACTCAGATAATGTCTCTACCTTTTTATATTCAAACAATTTTCTATTCCCACCACTTCCACCACAATATCCACCAAGATTTCCGTCTTTATTGTAGAGTTTATTAATATTCGAAACGGATTCCCAACGATAAAAGAAGGATTTTGTCTCACCAATCATCATATTAGTAGGAAAATTGTCCATATTTCTTAACTCTTCCCCATTAGTCTCTGTCGATAAATATTGTTTATTCTCTCCGTCTTTATCAGTAACCCAATACTCTGGAGCAGAATACTGGGAAGATAATGATGAAGGATAATATTTTTCAACTAAATCTTGTGAAATACAACCTGGAGTGTTTGGATTTTTCTCTTTTCCTTGCTGAGGTAGTTCCTCCCATAAATATTTTTCCCATAGAGAAAATTTAACATATGAGGATGTTTTTATATCATAGATAAAGTTGCAACTAGCTTTAACTGTTATACTATCTCCATCAAAAAATCTTAAAGGATATTCAGCTGAATCCTTCCAATCGCTAGTAGAAATAACATCCCCGTTTTTATAAATTCCCCATCCAGCTATTTGTGCAAAACCACAATAAACTTTTATATCCAATTTTTGGTCTATTTCACAATGACCAGAACATTGGAAATTAATTATATCTTCTGAATCTTCGATTATAGCAAATTCTTTTTGATCATATTTTGGTGGTGCATCTTTAGCGTAATCTGAAATACATTCAACAATTCCAAATAATGGGTATGCAACTTCGCAATTTTCTTCAGCAAAAACAGGTAAAAATAAAACTAGCGAAGTCAGGAAGATAGCCACAGCTAATTCCCTAATCATTTTGAAATTTTTGAGAAAAGCTTTAAAAGGTTATGTTTAAACATCGATTTTTAAAGATTATTTTAAATTTGTAAACATGAATAGATCAAAAACGGAAAATAAAGTTCTTGATCTTAAAATGAAAATAATCGAATTAAAACATGAAAAAGAAAAAGATGTACATAAATCAGGTTTCAGCATCTTGTTTGGGCTTATTGTTTTCTTAATAACATCAGGAGTACTTTCAAATGCATTCAATGTACTTCTAAAAGGCACAGTAGAAGTAATACTTCAACTAGAATTTTATATCGCCGTTATTTCTTTAATTGTTATACTGACAATTCCAGCTATTATTGCAGGTATTTTTGCTAATAGGATGATTACCTATTACTTAAAATCTAGAGAAAAAATATATGATGAATGGATTTATGATATCGAGAAATTAATTAATAATCTAGATCCTAAAAAGGAGTAACATATACATTCCTTTATACAGTTACCCGAACGATTTTGCCGATCCAGCTACATCCAGACTGTAACGCTCTGTTCGGGACTTTGGTGTGAAGTGCAGTGCTGGGTCTTGGAAAAATGATGATCCGGATCATAGCGCTGTGCGGAAAACAAACGCGGGTTCAGGGCGTTCATGGTGAAATGGATCGCTTGTGGCGATCGGCGGCATTAAAAGCATAAAACGCTGGGACTGGGAATCTCGAACAGCTGGAAGCGTCAGCTCCCTTTTGGCCCACAGCTTTTGGTGGGCGCAGGAAAAGCTGTGTTCGAACCCAGAACCCCGTAAGGGGACTAGCTACCTGGGAAACCTGCAAGCGTAAGCTGCTGGTTTTTGATTGACCTTTTTGGGTAAAAAGGCTCATTCCAGGCTAGCGCGTGTGCAGACCGATGCAGATGAAATCTGCATCTTTCGTTGGTTTGCCATTCCGCCATCCCAGCGCTATACCTAATTTATTGTGTGCAGTTTTTATAATTATATTTATTTTTTTATCCTGCCTGCGCAGTTTCTGCACAATCCAGAACCGGCATCGAAGTGACCGCTGCAGACTATCGCGCCGCAGAAGCGGCATGAATAAGCGGGTTTTGCCGGCTTCCCGCATATCGAACACAATCCCGATACCTGCATGCTTTCCCCTCAGGTCTTTATGACAACCTCTCCCCTTTCCCTCATCCTCCTCTTCGCCTTCCTCTCGGTTCTCCTGCTTATCGCGTAGTAAGCGAGGATGGTGAACATCCCTATCACTATCAGGACAATTATCATCTCGTTTACGGGAATGGCTTCCCTCCGCGGTACTATCGGCTGCGTCATATTCGCCTTGTATCTTATCAGGTCCCTGCAGTTCTCGAGCGCGGTTTCAGTGAGCTCCTTGGCCTTGTCCAGGTTCCTTTTTCCGAGTTCCTTTTCGGCCTCCAGTATGAGTTCGGTAAGGTCCAGACATTCAGGGTTCTCCTCGAACAGGTCCTTGACCAGCTGTATCTCCTGCTCCACCCTCGTCCTGTTCGCGAACAGGTTCTCGAGGTATATGATTGTTGACTGGTTGAACCTGGGACTTGCGACGCTCCCTATGACCTTTATGTCGTAGTTGTTCTTGGTCAGCTCGTACGAGGTTATGGTCAGGTAAAGGGTTTCGTTCCTGCCAACCTCCAGCAGGGATATGCTTTCCACGCTGGTGGACAAGGAGAACTCCTCCTCTTCAGAGGTCTCGGTCAGTATGGATATGTCGTTCAGGTTCACGCTTCCCGTGTTCTTGAAATCGATCGGGACGTCGACCTCGCTGTTGGGCCTTATCCTCACGGTGGAGAAAACGCTTATAGTCAGGGACGCTATCTTGGTCTGTATCGAAACGCCCCCGCCGCTGGATATGGTCTGCGTTACGGTCTGTGTCTGTTTCTCCACGTAGGTGACGTTCAGGGTAACGTTGTTGCCTGCGAGGGAGAATTCGGAATCGCTCAGGTTGAAAACCACGTAGTCTGTCCCGTACCACTCAGGGTCAGGAGTGAGCGTTACAATACTTGAATTCTGGTTTATCGAAACTTGCACGTTGTCCGGTGTCTGGTTAACTGAGAATGTCAGGTTGTTGTCGTCATCGGATACGCTGTTCTCGTTGTCCGGGTCCCTAAGGTGGTAACCCAGGTTTATGTTGCTGTTGGGGGTGTTCATGGGCCAGGTCTGGTTCTGGACAGGGAAGTACATGTAGGGCGGCCTGTTCTTATTCGTAATGTTCACATCCCACCACATAAGTGTGGTGAATACGCTGTCCCTCACGGTTAGAGTGAAGTTATGGGTCCCGTTGTTCAGTCCGGAGTCCTCGAAACCTGATTTGTAGGTAAAGCTTCCCGCCTGCCCCCCGCTCAGATGGCAGTTGTTGATAGTCCTGTTGAGCGAGCCGTCCTTGTACCACCTGCACGTTAGCGAATCCCCGTTCGGGTCCGAGACCGTGATGAAGAAGTTTATGCTTCCGTTCTCCACTATGCTCCTGTTGCTGGGGTTGGTGAACCACACGTCAATGCTTGGAGGCTGGTTCAGGGGATTGACAGTGAAGTTTATGACATCCCACCCGGTCGAGTTGTGGGGATTTGTCGTATTTCCGCTGTCCCTTGCACTTACATTGATAGTATAACTCCCTATGTCGTCATATACGGGAACGAAACTCACGACACCGGTCGTTTCGTTCATCCCGAATATCGAGCAGTTGGTGTCGCTCTCATTCACCTTCGAGCAGTTCAGGAAGCTCAGGTTGTAGTAGAATGGGGTGTTTCCCTCCTCATCGCTCGCCGTCAGGCTTAGGTTCATGAAGAACGTCACGTTCTGCCAGGCGGTTCTGTTGGTGAAGTTGAAGAGGGGAGGATCGTTCACTGCATGTATGGTAAGATTGAACTCCTCCCAATCAAAAGAACCGTTGCTGTCCGTTACGCTTATGTTCATAACGTACGTCAAATTATACGAATTGTTGGCCCAGGAATCATTGGAGGGCATGAAGTTTATTGCCCCTGTTGTCGAGTTTATACCGAAGAGATCGAAACCAGATATAATGGTCAGGTTGTAAACCAGGGTTTCCCCGTACGGCGTCTCCGAGTCCGGATCAGTCGTGTTTTCCCCCACGTCGCATACGTACTCCACATCCTCGTACGCGGAACCATCGCAAGAGAAATTCATAAAGGGAGGATCGTTCACGTTCCAGATGGTGAAATTAACGGTTATGTAATCCTCTCTTCCCCAGGTGTCGTTCACAATGATCCTGACTGTATAGTTCCCTACCTGGGAATTGTTTATGGTCGTGTAATTAATCATGCCCATGGCTGGATAAGAGGGCCATAAACTGCTGTCCGTTTCCATGGGGAAGAGGGTCTCGTTCACAAGGGAGTTATTGATGTAGGTTTCGGTCCTGAAGGTCAGGTTGTCGGTCGCGTTGTCGAGATCAGTGGCGTTGACCATTAGGAAGAATGACTGGTTCTGGGTGAGGTTTTGTGGCGACGGGACTGAGGTGATTATGCTGGGCTGGTAGTCCGCTATCAAGGTCAGGTTGAACTCGATCCAGTCCGTCAGGTTACCCCCGTCCGTTACGGACAGGTTCAGCGTGTAGTTTCCTTCGTCCTTCCTGAGGGGACTGGTGTAGTTTATGACCCCTGTCTGGCTGTCTATCCCGAATACCGAGCAGTTGGTGTCGCTCACGTTCACCTTCGAGCAGCCGGTGAAATTGAGGTAATAGGTTAGGGTCCCGTTAACGGGATCGGTGTAGGGGACGTAGGAAGGGAAATCATCAGGGTCCGTGGTGTCCTCCCCCACGTTGCAGTAGTACTCGAGACCCTCGACCGCATGATCCTTGCAGGAAATGCTTATGTTGGGGGGATCGTTCACGTTCGACACGGTGAAGTTGACCAGTATCGAGTACGTCCCGTTAACCCTCCCGTCGTAAACCGAGATGTTAACGGTGTAATTCCCGACCTGGTTGTTCCGGACAGGCACGTAATTCATGGTGGCATTGCCTATGCTGGTCCCGTTATCGAAGTAAAAGGTCTCGTTCAGGGTTATGGGGAAAAGGCTCGAGTTATGGTAAACGGACAGGTTCCTGTAGAGGGCGGACGTGCTGAAGACAAGCGTCCCGTTGTCTATGTCGCTCGCGTTCACGACAAGCTTTACGTTCTGGTTCTGGTCCCAGAACTGGTTGGGAACGGGATCCATAAACGGACGGTCGTTTATGTCAATCACGCTGAAAACCGAGACCTGCCAGCCCGTTTCGTTCGCCAGCCAGATGTACGGGGGGATTGAGGTCCCTGTGAGGTTGTCCCCCGGGTCGGTCACGGTGAAGTTTATGGTGTAGTTCCCCACGTCACGGTTTTCGAACACGCCGGTCCGGTTTATCTCCCCTGTAGTGTGGTTCACGGAAAACAGATCCGAACAATCGGTCAAGTTGGTGTGATTCTCATTGAACGGCCTGTAACAGGAAACGAACGTTATGTTGAAATAGAATGGACCGCTCGGGTACTCCTCGTCCGTCGCTCCGATATCGAAATAGAGGGAAGAGTTTTGGTAAGAGCTGGAAGGGACGCTCCCCAGCTGGGGCTTGTCGTTAACAGCGTTAACCATGAACTCCTTGTCTGCGGTCGATCCCTCCCCAAAGGGGTCCTTGTCCAGGAGCGTTACGTAGAAATCCCCGCACCCGCTGTCATCCGTGATGTCGATCGAGATCATCCCCGTTGTCGAATTCATGGAGAAACCGGGGAACTCTGTACCCGCCTTGTACCCGTAGGTAAGGTTGTTCTCGTCAACGTCATCCATATCGTAGCAGTTCGAGCTGAAATCATGGTTGCATGCGGAGTCTTCGTAACAGTTCTTTTTCAGCAGAGGGACGTATATCCCAGCCGGCGTGTTAGTTACCGTTATGTTATCGAGTGTCTCCAGAGTCTCGTAACCCTGTGAAGAACCGTCACATGTGACGTTCCAGTCGTACAGGCCTCTTGAACCGAACGTCCTGTTTTGCTCGTAAAGTTTGGAGGACGGATTGTAATACATGCCGGTAGTGTTCCAGAATCCTGATACGTAGAAACTGACGTTGCACCAGATCCCGGAACCGTTTATGGGCTCCCCTGAAGTGAGGTTCGTGTAGTTGGCGAAGAATTTCCCAGTGTTTGTCGAATTGGGGCCGCTTCCCTGCGGGCTCCCTTCAGCGTAAACCTTGTAGGAACCTCCCTTGGAGTCGGTGTTGTCCCAGATTTCAAGGCTCGAGTTATCCCCCGTGACAGAGGACGTGGAGGATCCTGTGAACGTCAGGGGAAGGAAAAGAACTAAGAAAGCAATCAATATTACCAAAGCTACAAATACGCTAGCATACCCCTTCATAGAGTAAACCCTCTAAATAATTATATGTCTTAGAACCATTAAATAAGAACTTTTCCAGAATGGACTCAAAATTTATATTGAAGCCGGACAATAATTTATTATGGCTGAGGCTGAGGGAATCACTGAAGGCACGGTTGAGGAGTATTCAGTAAAGCTCGAAACAGTCAGGAGGGAGATATCAAAGATCGTTGTGGGCCAGCACGACGTCGTTAACGGCCTCCTGATAGGACTCCTTTGCAACGGGCACGTTCTTGTCGAAGGGGTCCCCGGTATAGCCAAAACCCTGCTCATACGCACGCTCGCCAGGGTCACTGGCTGCGATTTCAAGAGGATACAGTTCACAGTCGACCTCCTCCCCACGGACATAACAGGCATAACCGCATACCACAAGGACAAGGGTTTTTACGTGGTCAAGGGCCCCGTATTCACGAACTTCATCCTTGCGGACGAGATAAACAGGGCTCCACCAAAGACGCAGTCCGCCCTTCTGGAGGCAATGGGAGAGCATCAGGTCACGATAGGAAAGGAGACGTTCAAACTGGACGACCCCTTCTTTGTAATGGCAACGCAGAACCCCATAGAGACGGCAGGGACCTATCCCTTGCCGGAGGCCCAGGTCGACAGGTTCTTGCTTAAAATCTACATGGGCTATCCCGACACGAGCGAAGAGCAGAAGATCCTGAGCCGTAACATAAACCTTTACAAGTTCGAGGATTTCGGGCTGGGGCCCGTGATAAACCCCAAAGACATAATAAGGATGCAGCAGGACGTAAAGAACGTTTACATGAGCAAGAAGATCGAGCAGTACTGCGTCAAACTCACGGACGCCACCAGGGACCCTAAGAAATACAAGATAAAGCTTGGGAAATACATCCAGTGGGGGGGTTCCCCGCGAACGTCGATAGGTTTGTTCATAACCTCTAAGGCCAACGCCCTGATCCACGGGAAGAACTTCGTGATCCCTGATTTCGTGAAGGAGGTCGCGCACCCCGTTATGAGGCACAGGGTTCTCCTGAATTACGAGGGCCTCGCCGAGGGGATAAAAACGGACGACATAGTAAAGGAAGTGCTCGAGAAGGTCCCGGTTCCTTAAAGCTCAGATTGCTTTTGATCAGAGCAGCCTGCGAACAACTGGAATTCTCCGGGATGAAATTCTAAATTTTTAATTAACCCAGAACAAATATATAATCATGAAAAAGGCCGATAAGGGCAAAACGCTCCACCTTGACGTTGTCGCACTCGTTAAGAAAATAGAGATCATGGTCAAGATTCTCATAAACACCCAGGTGATAAGCAGGTACAGGAGCGTGTTCAAGGGCAAGGGCCTGGAATTCGAGGACTACAGGGCATATTCGCCGGGGGATGACGCCAGGAGGATCGACTGGAAGGCAAGCGTGAGAACGAACGATATACTGATAAAGGAATACAAGGAGGAGAGAGATCTCGATGTCTATTTCTTGCTCGACGCCAGTTCATCAATGATATTCGGCTCGACTGAAAGGCTTAAGCTCGAGTACGCGGCCGAATTCGTTGCAGCCTTGTCCTATTTCGTCATGAAGGCCGGGGACAAGGCAGGGCTTGTGATGTTCAGCGACAGGATAACCAACATGGTACCCACGGCCACCGGTGACGAGCATTTCCACATAATACTCAGGTCCCTGGTCAACATCGACAACTACGGGGGCGGCTACGACATTGAAAAGGCCATAAACTTCCTGATAAAGACAACCAAGGAGAGGGGCCTGATGATCATAGTCTCGGATTTCATAGGGCTCCGGAAGGGCTGGGACAAGATAATCAAGAAGGCAAGCGTCGCCTTCGACGTGATAGGGGTGATGATAAGGGACCCCAGGGACGAGAAGCTGCCGAAGGGCATAGGACAGGTCGTGATCGAGGATCCCTACACCGATTCCAACATAGTGATGGACCCCAAAATGATAGGGCCTGCGTACGAGAGATACGTAAAAAAGGAGGAGAACACCATAAGGGAGGTCTTCCTGGGGAGCAATGCGGATTTCCTGAAGCTCCTCACGAACGAGCCATTTGTCCAGCCCCTGATAGAGTATTTCATAAAGAGGAGGGAGAGAATATCGAGCTGACTTTTTCGAATCCGGTTTACCTCTGGTTCCTGGTGGTCATACCCCTGATGGTACTAGCGCACTACCTGAGCCTTAGGTTCACGAGAAGGAAGGCCCTGAAGTTCGCGAACTTCCCCGCGATAGAGAAGATAACAGGAAGGAAGGTGCTGTCCAAGAACTACACTCTTCTGTTACTGAGGCTCGTAACTCTATGCCTGCTAATATTCTCAGTTGCAGGCACAACCTTCTGGTACGAAGGCCAGACCACAGAGATGGATTTCATACTGGCCATAGATTCCTCCGGAAGCATGCTCGCAAGGGACTACGAACCGAACAGGATGGAGGCGGCCAAAGAATCCGCACACCTGTTTATCGACAACCTGCCCGGAAAGTCAAGGGTAGGAATCCTTTCCTTTGCCGGCGTGAGTTTCGTGAAGCAGAGGCCTTCCTCGGACATGGACAGCGTCAGGAATTCCATAGACAACATTTCGACAGAGCTTGTCGGGGGAACGGCTATAGGTTCCGCGATCATAACCTCCTCGAACCTTCTTGCTGAAAGCGAAAAGGCAAAGGTACTTATCCTGCTTACAGACGGACAGAACAACGTCGGTCCCTCCATAGACACCGCCATCGGATACGCGAACGAGAACCACCTGACCATAAACACGATAGGCATAGGGACAGAGGAGGGCGGGGATCTGCCCAACCTTACTTTCGTTTCAAAGCTCGACCCCGTAACGCTCAAACTGATATCAAACTCCACGGGGGGCGAATACTACGAGGCAAAGAACAAGACAGCGCTCTCGGATGTTTACAAGGAGATAGCCCTCTCCAGCGTGCAGAAGCTCTCCCTGAACCTCTCCCTTTACTTCCTGTTCATGGGACTGATCCTCCTTTTCGTGGAGTGGGGCCTGGCAAACACGAAGTACAGAACTCTTCCTTAGTGGTCCTAACCGCTAAGGCTCTTCATTATCCTGTTGTACAGCTTTATGATCCTCACGGTCTCCTCGTAGAGGCTTTCCTTTTTGTCATCGGGTATCCTGTCGTAAAGGAAGCGTATCTTTGAGTATATCTCGCTCGCCGATTTTGAATCTCTCCTCTTCATCGCTTCCTCCCCCTCCGAGACCATCTTCCTCAGGTCATCAAACTTCCTGAGGTCTTCCTTTGTTAATTTAACTTCTTTCCTGGGCTTCTCGACTTCCCTGAACTCCAGCTCTATCTTCTCCTTTTTCACCTTCGGCTCGACCTTTTTCAGTTCCTTGTCCACCCCCTCCCCGAGGGCCTCCTGCATCTTTATTCCCGTAAGCTTCTCAACTATCTTTATCGCATCCTTTATGGTAAGTATCAGCAACGTGGCTGGAATCTCTCCCTTCCCGTACTCTATCTCCGATATCCTTATGGAGAAGTCGGTTATCACGCCCGCGACATCTTTCCTAACCTTCTTCCTCCTGACGATCTCGTTAAGCTCTATGTAGGTGAACGTTTTCCTGATATCGAAGAACCTGGCGAAGAAGTTCCTCACCACCTTCGCGAATTCAGCCGAGACCTTCCTTACTGACCTCTTCCCTATCTCCAGCTGTATGAGGTGGAGCTTACGCAGGGTATCGATCCCGATAAGCTCGAAATCCGTGAATATGGGCTTCTTCCTCCTGGTGTAAGCCAGGGTCACGTAGTGCCATCCCCTGTACAGCAGTATGGACGACAGGGTGATAAGGATTATGACAAAGAAGTATTCGACCATCAGGAAGCCGCAATCCTGGAAGCACGTGAATATCTCTCCCCTCTCGCACACGTTGTCACCGCACTTGGCAGGAATAACTATCTCGCACGGGGGACAGGGTCCATCACAGTCTATCCATCCCTCGCAGAACTCCGTCCCGTCTGCCATCCTGTGGCAGTTCTGTATGCCATCACTGCAGGTAGGACAAGGAGGACACGGCCCCCCGCAGTCTATCCACATCTCGCAAGATCCGTGGTGGCAGTTGGCAACCCCGTCCTCGCAGCTGGGTTCGGGGACGTACGTGCAGGTCCTCGTCTCATCAGGTTTCTTGAAAGTGGTCCCGCATTTATTCTCGTCCCAGCACCTCCTTGTCTGTATCTCGTATACAGGGCATACCGACCACTCCGAACATCTCCAGTTCTCTTGGCACACGGGAGGGGCAGCGGTCGGCGGCGTGGGCCCCCCGGGCGGCTCTGCCGGGACGTCTTTGACGATCAGGGTCCAGTTGTGGTAGTCCGTAAGGAGACCATCGGATACCACCACCGTAACGTTGTGCGTGCCCGATGACGTGTAGCTGGCGTAATAGGTATAGCTGTCATTGATCTGCCCAGTCAGCAGTGATGTATCCAGATACCACTGCGTCGAGGGGGTGGTCCCGTCAAGATCGTACTTGGTTATCCAGAAAAGCTGCGATTCCCCCTCGTTCATTTCTATGGTGTAGTTCTCTGGATACCATGAGGTTATGTTAGGGGGATGGTTTATCGCGACCACGGAGAAGCTCACGATCTCGGTAGACATGCAGATCCCGTCCGTTACCGAGAAGTTCACGGCATACGTTCCGTTGTAGGTCTCGTTGACGAAGAACCGGATCGTCCCGTTGGTCGGACTTATATCGAAGAAGGTGGCGTTGTCGTAAAAGGTGAGGTTGTCCCATTCAGGCAGGACATCGATATCAGTGGCGTTCACATCGTAGAAATACGTCTCGTTTATTATCGCTGTCTGCGCCCCTATCGGAGGGTCGAAGTAGGGGCAATCATTTACATCATGTATATTAAACTCAACCGACTGCCAGTCCATCAGTCCGTAGGTATCGATCACCCATATTATGACGTCATGAACGCCCACGTCGCCCTGGGTTGGTGTGAAGTCTATTATCCCGGTACCGGGGGATATTGCGAAAAAGAAGGCGTTGTCCCCGAACGTCAATGTGTCGTTGTCCGGGTCGCTAGCGTTCACGTCGTACCAAAACTGTTCGCTCTGGTTTATGTCGAAGTCAGGTATGGAATCAAGGATGGGGGCGCGGTTCTTTTCCATCACCTCGTAAATAACGAATTCCGAATCCTTCGTTGTCCCGCAAGTTCCGTTTATCCAGATAAGGACGGTGTAGTTCCCCATATCGCTCTGGTTTGGCGTGAAGTAGATAATCCCCGTTATCTCCCCTATCTGGAAAAGACCGGTGTCGTCATAGAATCTTATGTCCGTGTCGTTGCCCGTGTAGTTAACGTCATAGAAATACGGATCCCCCACGTAGGCCTTCTGGGGAGAGCTTATGGGATCAAGAGACGCGGCAACCTCCACGCAGAAACTGACGCGTCCAGTGCCCGCCGCGGTCACCTCCATCCTTACGGTATAAAACGAAATCTGGAGTAGAAAAACCATTATGAATATAGCTATAAGGATCGATATCACGTTGTTCGAGACCTGTCTCATATCCAACCCCAAACGTTAAGCAAGCAGTCCACGTTTCCCCTGAGACCGACAATATTTAAATTTGGTTAAAAAGAGTTAAATGCTTTCCAACTAAAAAAGCTTTTTCTGTTTGAATTTATCCTTCCTTTTTCTCAAGGCAAAGAAAACCATCACTGCGAAGATTATTATAAGTACTATAACGATTATCCACATCAGGTCAGGAAAAACAAATGGCTGTTCCACCACCTTTATAGTGAACTCCATGGTGTCGGTCTTGTTGAGGTAATGCAGCGTTACTATCCCCCTGTATTCACCGGGCCCTGGCGCATCCGAGGTGTCCCAGTAGTTAATGAAATTCGTCTTTTCCCATGGCTTAAGGGTAATGCTCTGGCTGGCCGAAGTTCCCAAATAATCCCCTTTAATAGCGGTTACACTCACGTAAGCGTTTTCTATGTCGTTGCTCCAGTAGCTCATTACGGTTGTTTTTATCGCTCCCACCGTTCCGTTCACGATCGTTTGGGCAGTCACGTTCAGTATTTCCGCCGTCGGGGAACCTATCCTGAAATCCTTCTGAAGTGTTGTTTTCGCTCCGTCGTATTCTATGTCAACCGCCGCCCCGTATTCTCCAGGTCTGATGCCAAAGGCAGGCCATTCAGCTATCAGCTCAACGGTTTGATCAGGGTTTATGGATTTCGTGTCTGTTTTTAAGGCAGTAACGTATTTCCCATATACGTCATAAATCTTGATCGTGCCCTGCGCGTTCTCTATGGTTTCGTTGCCCCTGTTTATCGCATTTATTATAAAAAGAATGGTCTGGTTGACTTCCGCGTTCTCTATCCTCATGTCGGCTTTAACATATTTCCCGGGATAAGGGATGTGAACATAGAACCCTATCCCTACCCTTACTCTTGCCCCCAAGTAACCAGGCGTTCCGGATCCATCCTCCAATAACTGGGTTGCCCTTATCGCGATGATATGCGATCCAGGTTCAAAATCCTCCGGCAAAGTCATTGCAAACTTGAGGGATCTGGAACTGCCCGGTTCGCCAGCGGGCGCGAGGGTGAATTGATATTCGCTTAAGGTCGCGTATTCCGATAAATTCCCCCATATATCCATCTCTACGGGAAAGGGGTAGGATTCGGAGTTGGTTACGAATATGTCTCTATCTATCCTAAGCCCCGGTTCAAAATTCACATCCGGCATATTGACCGGACCGCTTGGGCCTATACCCAGAGAGCATGCGCTGGTAGAAAATAAAAAAATAAGAAAAAGAGTTGTGATGAGGGTTACCTTATACATATGCATATAATTGACTCCACTGCTATTAAAATCTTTTATTCACTGGAAATTTTCGGATTTAATGTAGTTAGCAGCCTCCGCATGGGTTGCATCCCGATACCGTCACTGTCGTTTGCTTACCGCCTGACGCATCTGTAGGTATTTCCAGTCTGAAGTGGATTCTCAGCTCATCCGTCCAGTCCGTAGCGTTCAGCGGATCACAGACCGTTGCTGACGATGTTGTCATCTCTGTCCATTCATCTACAAGGGCTGTCCCTGTTCCTATGCAAGGATTCGCAGTCAGAGTCGAAGGAGCGCCTGATTGCGTGCTTCCCCAGGTGCTTTCGTTAGCCATTGCAGCCCAGTAGAAGTGCGGTGTTTGTGCAACGCCTCCTATGAAACTCGCTGCTGCTTGAGCCGCAGAGATCCTGATGCACGTATCCGGATCGTTTCCGTCATTCTCCACAACGAACGGATACACATACGTTCCTGTGTTGTAGTCAGTTCCGTTACCCTGGCTCCCGTTGTTGAAAGCGCCGATATCCGAGCTTGCGTCTCCGTCCACCTGAATTGATGTCCTGTTGCTCCATATAGCCACGGCTGTGCCTGTCGCCGCTAGATTCGGGGATCCGCTTCCGAAAAGCGTTTCGTTCCTAAGCAGTTTTATGGACAACTGGCTCTCTATTGACACGTTAGCTTTTCCTGTCGCCACACCCGTGTATCGAATTACCGGGGCAAGTGTGAAAATATTAACCAGGCCCACTATTGAAATCACTACAGCCACTATCAGTAATGCTGCTAAAAGGTTATTGGATATTTCAGCCATATTACCCTCCATTTTTTATATTATCAGCTTTCAGGTTTCAATATCATAACACCAACAACACCGCCAGTTGAGACGGGTGGGGATTTGGGCGTATTGGATAAAATTTCCACACCAACGACTCCGCTATTCTTGGAAGGCGGTGCTGGTAAAGGTGTATAGATATTACTCAAAATTGTATAGGTTCCCATCACGGACACCAAAACCAGGACCATAGCGAGAACCAATAACAATCTGTTATCTATTTTAGTCATCAATACCAACCCTCATTATCATATGTATATATTTGTTTAAACTTATTTAAATTTATATTACGCCAGCCTATTTAAACCCTTTCTATGCCAAGACTCACTTTATTGCCTGTCACTCCCTTGTTTTCGACCGAAATCCTGCTGTATCCCCTCCCCACGCTTAACGTATCGTTAATATCTAAATTATCATATCCCAGTACTATCTTCAGGGGGTATTTTACCCCGAGGCCGTACGAAAAGCTGGGGGAGATCTGCGAGAGGAATTCTCCCTTCTCTATAACATCCATCCTGTTGTCCACCTGCCTCCAGCTCCCCTTTGAAAAAACCAGGAAGACCAGGGCATTCGAGAACTTCTGGCTGGTCCCCAGTTCGAAATTCCCCGAACCCGTGGACGCGGATATGGACAGGGGGTTGTCTGGCGACACGACCAGCGAGGCCAAGACGTTGTTTGAATATGAAGCGATGTAATAGTGAGGAGGGCTCGAATCGCTGTACGGGCTCATAACCCCGAGCTGAGCGAATGTCTTCTCCCCCTCCCCGGGTATGTAAACCCTTGCGGAATCCCACGTGTCGTTCATCAGGAGCTTAACCTGGAGGCTAAGGACAGTAACGGCTATCTTCTTGAAATCGTAACTTTCCCTGCTCTCAATATCACTGCCCGTGACATTCACCATCCAGAGGCCCTGAGCATCCCCAGGCAGCGTGTAGTTGTATTCGTACAGGTAGCCGTTGGATACCTCCGACACGTTCGTCATGTTCTCCTTGTCCACGACCTTCGTTCCCGTGTCATCTTCTATAACAATGGTCGCCCCGTATACGTGATCCCTTCCCAGACCGCTGGTCACGGACGCCCTCGCCCTGACCATCCTGTTCGGCTTGAAGATGCTCGTCTCTATGAGCGCTTTCGTGTAAGTTGTTAACTGGACATCTGGCGGGCCGATCCCCTCCAGATATATGGTTCTGAATTCCGAGGCGGTAAGGTTTTCCGATGTCTGGTTGGAGAGGTAACCGGTCTTGTTCGCATCTATTATATAGCTGGTGTAAAAACTCTTCCCTGACGCCGTCTGGTTGTATTCGTTAAGGATCTGTCTCGGTATGTGGCCGGAGGAGTTGGTCTGGCCCGCGAACCAGGAATGGTTATACACGTCCTTTATGCTGACGTTCGCGTTCCCGAGAGGATTCCCTATATCGTTCCTCACCTCTATCTGCAAATACCACCTCACCCAGATAATCGTGCTCCCGCTTATGGAAACATCGTTCTTGTCGAAGGTGGTGTTCATGAAGTAGTTGTTTGAGGAACCACTATCATCCGCGTAAACCTCATCGCTCCCTGAAGAGTTTATAGAGCTGTCGATCACATAATTATTATTGGTATACGTCAATCTCACCCCTTCGCTGCCATCCAAATTAATACGGCTTCTGCTCACATTGTTGCCAGAGCCGTAGTTTATAAAAACCCCTCGGTTGTTTGAATATGTCTCTATGTTTATGACTATATTATTCGAGGAAGAGGAAGACAAAAAACCATTTGCAGTGTTATCGAAAAGTATGCAATTCTCAACCCTGTTGCTGTTAGAGCTGTCTTCAAGATAGATTCCGTTGTTGGTATTTAAGGAACTATTCACAGATGTTACATTGTTGTTCGCGGACTGGTAAAGCCAGATACCCGTGTTCACATTCGCTTTCACGTTTCCCCCCTCAATCCGGTTCCCGGAAGATGAAGTCATGTATACCCCCCTTTGCTTGTTGGATGTCACGTTGTTCTCGTAAATAACGATTCCGTCAGAGTTATCCAGATTAAAACCGTCCTGCGCATTGAATCCTACGTGTGAATACTCAATCCTGTTGCTGTCCGCGTTTGACAGATAAACCCCGTGATTCGTGTTGTTCGAGACGTTCCCGTGGCTGAAATTGTTGTTCTGGGAGGAAGAGAAAACAATCCCGTAATCCCCGTTTAAGAACACGGTGTTGTTGGTGAGGTTGTTGTAAGCGGAGGAAGAGATAACGTTAATGCCCCTGTCCGTGTTGGAGGTGACAAAATTGTTGTATACTCTGCTTCCCGTGGAGGAAGACAGCTGGATCCCGTACGCCCAGTCCGACACCTCGCAGTTCCTCACGATCACGTTGTCATAGTTGTTGATCCTCACACCGTAACTCGAGCCTCCATCGACCCCGTCTATCCTGTGCCCCTGGCAGTCCAGGGTCACGCCGTCCGCCTGGATGTTCATACAGGTCGAGTTGGTTGAATCCCAGACGTCCTGGGTCAGGACGTAGCTCTCGCCCGCGGAGTTCAGGATGGAACAGTCGCCTATGGTGTTTAGTGCTTCCTCGCTCCCGAAGCTCACGACATTTGCTTGGTCCGCAACAATCTGGTAAGACTGGTTTATCCAGTCCGCGCTTCTTGGGATGTTCGAAATTCTGGCTTCGTCTATAACCCCCCCGTAGTAATAAGCATAACCAGTCGAGGCGATTTTCCCGAATTGAAGGTCATAAACGTCGCTTACGGGCGTAAGGGTCTGCGCAACCGGCGTGGTATCAGAAGAACCATCAACGTAAATTCGAAGAAAGCTCCCGTCCCAGGTAAACACAACGTGATGCCATGCGTTATCATTTAATGCCTGAGTTGTTGGTATAGAATTATATCCAGAACCATCAGCAATCTGTCCGCGTACTGTGTTGTCGGCTGCGCCTATCCCCAAAGTATACCCGTTTCTATCACCAGCCCAGTCGCTCTTTGATATGACTCCGGCATGATCGCCTTGAGAAGTATATTTAAGCCACGCCTCCACAGTTCCCGTATTTCCCAGTTGTATGCTTGAATGATCCCCGCAGTCAATGTAATCATTGCCGCTGTCAAACTCGTCAGCCCCGTCCACCCTTCCTGACGTATTGAAAATCACCCCACCGCTCTCGTTTCCGTCGTTGCTATTGGAAGTGGAGTCCGTCGCGTTCGGTTCAGTCATGTGCCACACGCCCGCGTAATTCGAATCCCACACACCAATCGGGTTCTCCCCGGAACCCACGAGAGAACTATTTTTATAATAAACAGATATTGTCGTCCCCGCAGACGGAAGCGAGGGTATCCTCACCCATACGTGCGCCCTGTCACTAGCCGTGTAGTTCTCTATTTCGTAATCCAGCTGGGACCCTCCCTGATTGCAGGGCGAATCGTAGAACCTTATGTCCCTGAAATCCGGGAGCATGTCGCTGTCATGCGTGAGGTTTATGTAGGCGGGGAAGTTGGATAGAGTCGAAGATCCCGCGTTCGCTATCGTAACGTTCATGCACCTCTCAAGAGAAACATCCGGCCATTCCGCCGACACGAGCTGGACGCTCCCAAGGAAAACCATGAATAAAGCTATGAATACCAAAAACTTCCCGATCCTCAGCATATTTTATAATTGTCTTGGCCATAATAAAAACGGAGCATAATTTAAAGATTCGATCCAAAAACAAAACGAATGGACAGAAGGGTCTTCATTTTCCCGGTAATGAGCTTAATTATAGTCCTTGTTCTGGCTTTACAGCTGGACATAACGGGCATGATCACAGGGGTTCCGGATGTAAACAAACAACTGTCCGCCCGGGTCAGCATAAAAGTTTCGGAAGGCATGATCCCCGAGGATTCGGTGGTAACGGTCTCCCTGGAAAATCAGACCTCCACCATGCCCCTGAAGGAATTCATAGAGAGGTCCGGTAGCGAATACGAACTGGAAGAGGGGGAGATACCCGAGATAGGATACAATGGCTACGGGTACTCGGGAGAAGACCCTTTTCTGCTGGAACTCTCGGAGTTCGGCCTCGATCTGGACCTGGGGCCAGGGGAATACACCCTGATAACAGAGATAATGTACGAGAACTTCGTGATATCTAGCACGTCGGAGGAAATACTAATTTAGAATTTCAACCTCTACGACCCCTTCTCCTGAAATACCAGATCCATCCCAGGTTGCTGAACAAAAGAACCATTACAAGTAGGATGATGTTGTCGTCCAGTCCGATTCCTCTTCCTCCCGGCGTTATTGCCCGTGCCGTCAACCCCACGATCTCTGTTTCGATGTTTTCCAGGGTCACGTACGTCCTGAGCTTCCTCTCCGTGGTTTTACCTTCGTAGTAAATTTTGATGCTGGCGTCATAGGCCCCCTTCTCAACGCCTTCGGTATCCCAGTAGGCGTTAAGGACCTTTCTTTCGAAGGCCTCCATCTCAACGGTCGGCGTCTTGAAATCCCCTACGGTCTCGTTCCTGACGTCCATTATGATCATGCGCGCGAAGAGGTCCTTAATCTGCCTGTTCCATTCGCTTCTCAGCAGTATATCGAACTTCGCTATGCCTCCCAGGACGAACCTTCCAACGGTAATCGATTCCACGTCCACGAAGAGTTCGCCCACGGTGACGTATTTCTCGTCCCTTGCGAAATGGTCGTTGTATTTGACTCTCACCTTCACCAGGAACTCCCCCTTGTATTCGGGCGTCCACTTCACTATCAGGATTTCCTTGTCTTTCGGTTCTATCGTTGCCTCCCCGCTTTCCAGGTTCGCGACCCCTTCCCCCTCAGGCCCGTAGATATCAAGGAGCGCCTTCACATCGATCGTCTCTGTACCCAGGTTCGTAACCTCTATGGCAAAGTTATTCTCCTGGTTAAGCCTGAATTTGGGCACGAAGAGTTTCGCCCTCGCGTATTTACCTGTATAGGGGACGCTGACTTTCAGGATGTGACCCACGGCGGAGACGATCATGATCCCCGTCCCCTTGCTCCCGATCTCTTCCGGGACTTCCCTGATTATCACGCGGGTTATGTGATCCCCCGGTTCCGGGATCTCGGACGGGAAGCTGATCTTGTATGATATCTTCTTCTCCTTCTCCCCCTCGGCAAAGTAGATCGAATCCTCGCTCAGTTCTATCCATTCACTCATGTCCCCTTCAACTCCCACGGAGGCCCGCATCTCCTCCCCGTTGCTGTTGACAACCTTTATCACTACCTCCCTTTCCACGCCTCCCTCGAAGATCATCTCCATGTCCGCCGGGGCCACCCCAAGCGCCTGGACGTTTCCGCTCAGGGCTAACAAAATCCCCATCATCAGCAATACCGCCAGTATTTCACGTTTCATTCCGCCTCCTCCGTGTAAAATTCAATCACGGACGTCTTGACATCCGGACTCTCATGCACCGGAACTTCAATCCATATGTCCAGCGCGGCCGTGTCGTTCCCGTCCGTATAGTTGAAATAAGCTATCGCAGGCTTGTATTCAGATGAAATGTTTTCCCACACGGTCTGGGAGAGCGACCATGCGAAGTAATCGTTCTGGTTTGTCCTGTTTGCCTTGAACCGGAAGTATTTGGTGTCCAAAGGCTCGCTGAACCAGAGGGCCGTCGCGTTTACCGAAACGTTCGCTTTCACGTTCCCTATGTTCTCCATCTTGAAGGCCTCGGGATTCCCGTCGGCCGTATCGTTGGTCTCGCTCAAAGCCATTATCCCGAACTCCACGAGATCGTTGGTTATGTTGATCTCCGCGTATTTAACTAAGGTGAAGTTCCATATCTCCGACCACTCTCCGTACTCCCAGGAGTCGTTCGCCCTGACCCTCCAGTAATAGTCCGCGAAATCCATATCGGAGACCTGCTGGTAGTAGTTTTCCTGAATAGCGGTCTCGTTTATCAGCGGATCCGAGCAGTCC
>Ga0180437_10001529_pt1 | contig 39476 bp, 39 predicted proteins | sample SS_ome_4_FD_132410 | JGI IMG/M metagenome (GOLD analysis project Ga0180437, IMG submission 132410) | Hypersaline lake sediment archaeal communities from the Salton Sea, California, USA - SS_3_D_1 metaG | ecosystem: Environmental > Aquatic > Non-marine Saline and Alkaline > Hypersaline >...
ACCGACATCCCCACAAGTGTGACCGAGGCCAACTCTGTGGCGTTGCGGGTGTACCTAGACTTGGAGGGAGGCGCCTAGATGAAGCGACTGTTTCTCTGCACCTGTAATAACACCCTCAATAAGACATTGGACTTCTCTAGGGTTGAGAAAGAGATAGCCAAGTCTTTCGACTCCATCGAGAAGGTGGACAGTCTGTGCCTTGAAGAGGGACTCGTAAAGCTTCAACAGAGTGTGTCAGATGGCGATCTAGTAGTCATTGGGGCATGCAGTTCTCAAATCATCGATATCCCCGTGAAACAGAAACTGAGTGGCAACCATATCTCCTTTGTCCCCCTCAGAGAACATGTTGCCTGGGTCCATCCTACGGATGGCAAGTCAGCCACCAATAAGGCGGTAGTCCTGTTGGCGGATGCAGCTGAACATCTGGACCATATGGAGTTGCCAACTGAGTTTAATGAGAATATGATTGAACGAGTCCTCATCATTGGTGGTGGGATTGCTGGGCTCAAAGCCGCCTCTGACCTTCAGCGATTGAGAGTCGGAGTCACCCTTCTAGAGCCCCTAGGTCAGAGTGATGAGAAGTACTACGAGGACCACCTCTTCATGAGTGATGGTGACACACTGACCCAAACGCTCAAGTCTCTTCAGAAAGACCTCTCTAGAACAGAGCGGATTCAGGGTCATGTGGAAAAGATTGAGGGGCAGATGGGGTCATATGAGATTACTTGGAAGGACTCGGAAGGCAAACAGACCACACAGGACTATGGGGCAGTCATAGTGGCCACAGGCACTCAACAGTACCTTCCTAACATAGCAAAGAAGTGTCGTTTTGGCAAATCAGAGAGAGTCTTGACACTTCAGGACCTAATCAGGGACACAGGGAAGAGGGGTGCAAAAAAGAGCTCCAACATCTTGGTCGTAACCGATCCTGATGTCGAGCTGTCCTCAGCTGAGGGTAGTCATCTCCTGAGGATGACCTACCTATTAGCCAGCAAGGGCAATACTGTCTTCGTTACGCACTCGGACATCCGGACAGATGACGAGAATTTATACCGAAAAGCACGAGATTCCGGGGTCGTTTTTCTTCGTGGTACAGTGAAACAGGTCAAGGAGCACAAAGACGGACTTACTTGTTTCATTGAGAACAGGCTGGAGTCATTAGTGAGAGAGGTCACTGTGGAAATTGTCGCAATCAATCAGATTGCTGGTCCTGTCAGTGAAACCGCCCGTCTGGCAACCACTCTGGGTTTAGTCTGCGATGAGAAAGGCTTCATCAAGACCCGGTATGCCAAGATGAAGCCAGTACAGACCTCGCAAAGAGGTATCTTCGTCGCAGGCGGATCTAAAACCCCGATGAACCTCTCGGACGCTCTGACCTCAGCTCAGAACGCGGTCTTAGAGGTCTATAAGGTGGTCAAAGCGCCCCTGAAACGAGCAGGTTTGATACCAGTCATCGATGACGAGACATGCGATGCGTGCAAGGCGTGTATCACAGCCTGCCCAAATGATGCTTTACGTATGTTTGAAGACAAGGTGATACACATCCCTGTCCATTGTGAGTTTTGTGGTATTTGCGTGTCCTCATGTCCTACTCGAGCCATAGAGTTCCAGTCGCATAGCAAGGAGAGTTGGTTTGCAAGACTGGAAACAATTGCAAAGACCCACAGCCGCCTTGAGAGGAACAAACCGTTCACACTAGTCTATGCCTGTAGCGAGTGTGCGAACGCCTCCATTGATCAGGCTGGATTCACTGGTAAGGTCTATCCCACCGGGACCTATGTCCTGCAGTTTCCATGCGCTGGAATGGTTTCACCTATTGAGATTCTGAAAGGTCTTGTTGTGGGCGCTGAGAGAGTCATTGTGGCACACTGCCCACCCGGTGGGTGTCACCATCAGACTGGTGATCACCACTCAGAACTTGTGGTCCAACTCACGAGGGAGATGCTTCGTGAGATTGGACAAGACCCGGATCGGGTGCAGGCTACATATATGATAGCAGCAATGCCTGAGAAGATGCAGAAGGAGGTGGGGCTGCATGGATAAGCGAGAACGACTCATCCAGAAGATACGAAACATTGCAGTGAAGACACCCACTCGAGTCTTAGATGTCCCAGAGAAGGTTGAGGGGTTTGGCACCATCGTCTACGGACCACCCTCATGTAGCGCTTGCAAGAAGTGTATCGAGGCGTGTGAAGTTGAGGCACTCGATCTGGAAGAGATAGTCCGACTCCCCGACTATCTCAATGCAGTGATTCCTGAGGAGGGTTTTAGGTCGAAGAATCGTGAGTCCCTAATCTCATTGTTGCAGACTTTGAAACAGAACGGCGATGTACAAGCAATCTCTGTGCCCTCCGGACTTCCTGGTTATGGCTCTATCTCTTGGTCCGCACAGAGATGTATTGCCTGCAACAAGTGTGTTGAGGCGTGTAAGGAGGACTGCCTCACTCTGGAGAAGACATATGATCTTGTAAGTGTCATTGGCAAAGTGGAACCACCCCCTGAAATAGAGATTGTTGACTGGGAGCCATTCATCATCTGTTTTGTATGCTGGGAGTGCTCCCATGCGGCTGCTGACCTTGCAGGGCTGATGCATCTACACTATCCCACGAATATTCGAACTGTAAGAGTGCCCTGTAGTGGGGCTGTGGAGCCTATTCAGATAATGACAGCATTGGAGAACGGAGTCGATGGAGTTTTGGTTACAGGTTGTCTACTCTCAGAATGTCACTATGGTGGTGATGCTCCATTAGCAGGGAATTTCATGCAGGCTGATTTTGTCAAATTCTGGCAAGATATGTTTGAGGAGATTGGTCTAGGTGGTAGACTCTACATTGACTTTGCCTCAGCGGCAATGGGTATCAAGTTTGCTGAAATTGTGACGGAATTTGTTGAAACCATCAAGAAGCTGGGACCTAGCCCTGTGAGAGGCAAGCTGGAGGTGAAATCCTAGGTGACAAAGAAGAAGAAGAAGAATGATGAAGACCGGATTGGGGTATTCATCTGTAGCTGTGGCACGAACATCGGAGGCGTGATCAATGTCAGAAAACTCGCCCGTGAGTTCAAGGACTATCCTGGTGTTGTATTCACAACATCAAACATGTTCACTTGCTCAAAAGATGGACAGGACACCATAGCCAAGCAGATCAAAGAACACAATCTCACTGGTGTGGTCATTGGAGCATGCACGCCCAAGCTGCATGAACAGCTATTCAGAGAGATTCTCGAGGAGAATGGTCTCAACCCCTTCCGTTTAGCCCAAGCAAACCTTCGAGAACATGACACTTGGATCCACGGCGACGATCCAGAGGGGGCTTACAAGGTCGCTTACGACCTCGTGGTGGCGGCAATCGAACGCGCAAAGAAACTCGAGGATATTGGGTTCGAGGAATATCCTGTGGAAAAGAGCGTTCTTGTGATAGGTGCCGGAATTGCAGGAATACAGTCTGCGCTTGACCTTGCTGACAAAGACATCAAGGTACACCTCGTGGAGAAGTACACATCGATTGGGGGTTACATGGCCCGACTGGAAAAGACCTTCCCCACACTTGACTGCTCAATGTGCATTCTCTCGCCCAAGTTATCTGCTATAGAGCGTCACAAGAACATTGAGCTACTCAGCTATTCAGAGGTGCTTGAGGTCGAGCGAGACTTCGGCAACTTCAGGGTGCACATCAAGAAACACCCGAGATATGTCGACATAGAGAAGTGTATCAACTGTGGTGCCTGCGAGCGCAACTGTCCTGCGACAGGATATGATGAATGGAACCTTGGACTTGAGGAGAGAAAGGCGATTTACAAACCCTTTCCGCAGGCGGTCCCTGGAGTGTTCTTCCTTGACAGGGAGTCATGTACTCACTGGACTGATGGATGCATTATCTGTTCGGAGAAATGTCCCAGCAAAGCCATCTCCTATGATGTTGAAGCTGAGGAGACTGAAATCACAGTGGGAGCAATCATTGCTGCAACCGGTTTCAAGGAGATGGACATCGAAGAACTGCCAGAGTATGGTGGGGGTAGATTCGACCGTGTGTTGACTGCAGGTCAATATGGTCGTCTACTAAGCCTAGTGGGACCAACGGAAGGCAAGATTCTCATGCCTCCGAAGTTCGAAGAACCTCCCAAACGCATAGCGTATATCAACTGTGCAGGATCAAGAGATGAGAACCGTCGTCCTTGGTGTTGTAACTTTGGATGTATGTACACACTCAGACATGCTGAGATGACTCACAGGTTGTATCCTGATGAGGTTGAACAGTGGATCATTTACCATGAACTTAGAGCTGGTGGTAAAGAGTACGAACAGTTCTACAGACGAGTTCGTGAGAGTGGAGTAAGGTTTGTACGTGGATTCCCAAGTGACATGACTGAAGAGAAAGATGGTAGTATCTCTTTCTCAGTCTTTGATCAGGGAACTGGTAGTCTGCTGCGTCTGAACTTTGACCTAGTTGTTCTGACTATGGCTATCGACCCATCTCCTGGCGCCGCTCACCTTGCCCATATGCTAGGAGTGGACAGAAGTGAAGGCGGTTTTATGAAGGAGCTCCACCCAAAGCTTGAACCAGTGAACACAAAGTCAAAGGGTGTGTTCATCGCAGGGACCTGTCAGAGCCCGAAGGACATTCCTGCCAGTGTCGCTGACGGGAAAGCTGCAGCAAGTGCCGCCGCATCACATGTGCTCAAGGGCAAGGTCCGAGTACAGATGGACAAGGCTGTTGTTGACGAGTCCCTCTGTATTGGGTGTGGTCTCTGTGAGAAGGTCTGTCCATTCACTGCAATATCCATGGTGGTTCGCGATGATGAGAAGGAACGAGCAGAAATAAGCTCAATCCTCTGCACCGGCTGTGGGAAGTGTCAGGTCGTATGTCCAACGGGAGCCATCATGCGAAAGCACTTTACAACCGAACAGATAGAGGCTGAGATACTTGGTCTCATTTCAGCTCACAGAAGGCAAGAGCAGGCTGAGAAGACATCTGGAGGTACGTCAACATGACAGAAACCCGTGACCAGAAGGGACCTCCAGAGGTACTTATTGATCCAATTGATATTTCTAAACTTGACCCCGGCTTCAGAAAGGAGATACAGAGTATGCCAAACGCGGAAGACCTGTCCGCATGTTTTGCGTGTTCAACCTGCACAGCTGCGTGCCCTATTGCAAACATCTGGGACATCAAACCACATCAGCTGATTCGGATGATTCTCCTTGGGATGCGAGAAAGGGTGATTTCATCGAAAGAGATCTGGCTCTACCTGACATGCTTTGAGTGTCAGGAACGTTGTCCTCAGAAAGTACGTGTCACTGACATCTTCTTTGATTGCAAGAACCTTGCAGCTGAAGAGGGGCGGATTCCAGACACCATCATTGCACTTGGAAGAGAGCTCATTGAGAAGGGGCAACTCTATATTGTAACTGCTGACTGGGAGCGGGAGGACTTGAACCTCGAGCCAGAGGTACCGGGGCTCTCGACTGAATATGTGAAGAAAAAACTTAGCGAAACACGAACAGGTCGACTGGTTAAGGGGGGTGACTAGAATGCCATCCTATAGTCTATACATGGGCTGCAGTGTTCCTGCGAACTATCCCAACTATGAGGCTTCTATGAATCTTATAGCAGGACGTCTAGGAATGCAGATGGAGTACCTGACCGACGTGGCATGCTGCGGAAGTCCAAATCTGAGAGCAATGGATTACTGGGGATGGGTTGTGGTCAATGCACGTACCCTCGCCGTAGCTGACCGGATTGGACATGACATAGTGACCCCTTGTAATGGCTGCTTTGGCAGTCTGAAGGATGTCTATCATCTTCTCAAACACGACAGTAAGTACAGAGACCGAGTCAATGATGAGCTAAAACAAGATCATCTCGAGTTCAAAGGCATAAGCAGACCCCGTCATTTCATAGAAGCTCTCTATACAGATGTCACCATCGATGTGATACGAAAGCAGATAACACGCCCTCTTGATGGTGTCGGTATCGCAATTCATTATGGGTGTCATCTTCTTCGACCTACAGATGTGACTGAGATTACTCCGACAATTCTCGACGAGCTTGTAGAGGTCACAGGGGCGCAGGTGGTTGAGTATCCCCTATGGAAACAGTGCTGTGGTGCCACTGTGCTGCCAGTCGACGAAGACTTAGCCATAAGACTAGCCCGGGACAAGCTGAAATCCATGAAGGAGTCAGGAGCAGTCTTTGCAGTGGTTGTATGTCCTGCATGCTGCAACCAGCTCGACCTACAGCAACTCGGCTTGAAGGAATCCTATGGTGAGGAGTTCAACCTCCCAGTCCTATTCTATCCTCAGATACTTGGGCTTGCAATGGGCCTTGATGCGAGTGAGGTTGGACTTGAGATGAACAGGGTCCCAGCAGGACCACTTCTCCAACACATGTCTGGATAGCTCTATTCCCGTTTGCGAATCGATGTTAAGGACATATTGCTTATAACGGGGACACTCTTCCGAAACTGAGCATACAAGACCATTGGAAGTGAAGAATCTGACTCTGAAGATCATCGTTCCTGTGAAACAAGTGCCCGAGGTTGCTGAGGTCAAAATCAATGAAGAAACTGGCACGCTCATCCGTGAGGGTGTGCCCAGCATATTGAACCCATTTGATGAATATGCAGTCGAGGAGGCAATCAAACTACGAGAGAAATATGGTGGCGAGGTGACCATAATCACCATGGGCCCACCACAGGCAAAAGATGCACTACTCAAGGCACTGGCGATGGGTGGTGACAAAGCCATCCATATGACAGATCGGGCCTTTGCTGGTGCAGACACATGGGTCACGGCACTGACACTTGCTGAACAGATCAAGAAGATGGAGTTTGACATTGTCATCTGTGGCAAGCAGGCAATTGACGGTGACACAGCTCAGGTTGGTCCTGAGATTGCTGAGCTGTTGAGTGTTCCACAGATTTGTTATGTCCGTCATCTCGAAATCAGTGAAGATGAGAAGTTCGTAGTGGCGCACAGAGAGACCGATGAGGGATATGATGTTGTGAGGGCAAAGATGCCAGTTCTTCTCACTGCCACAAAGGGACTGAACGAGCCACGACTTCCCAATATCATGGGCATCATGCAGGCGAAGAAGAAGCCCTTTGAGGAAGTCAACGCAGAGACACTTGGATATGATATTGACAAACTTGGTCTCAAGGGATCCCCCACTCAGGTGAGAAAGGTCTTTCCGCCTGAGAAGAAGAAGGGTGGCATCAAGATAGAGGCTGAGGACCCGAAAGCAGCTGCAAAGGAGCTTGTTGAGTTCTTGGCAAAGAAGGGGGCGATCTAGGATGACATTGCACTATGACAGAGATACCTGTAATGGGTGCATGCTCTGCCCGAAAGTCTGCAACTTCGATGCAATCGAGAAAGATGGTGACAAGGTCAAGTTTGACATGGACAAATGTGTACTCTGTGGGTCGTGCGAAGAGGTATGCCCTGTAGATGCGATCAAGATTGAGAGGAAAGCCATTGACAAAGAAGCCATCGCACAATACACGAATGTCTGGGTCTTTTGTGAAACCAGCGATGGACGCCTTCGCAATGTTGGACTTGAACTCATAGCAAAGGGTCGTGAGTTGGCTGACAAGCTGGGAGAGAAACTCGTCGCTGTCTTAGTTGGTCACGAGATCGAGGCTCACGCTCAGAAGCTTATACATCATGGCGCAGACAAGGTGATTGTTGTTGATGAGAAAATCTTTGACCATTACACAACAGATGCGTACACCATTGCTATGAACACACTAATAGCTCCGAGAAAGCCTGGCATCGTGCTGTTTGGAGCCACCAGCAATGGGCGAGACCTTGCTCCCCGCGTAGCAGCCAGGATGGCACTCGGGCTCACTGCTGACTGTACCGGGCTCGATATCGATGAGGAACGCCAGCTTGTGCAGACAAGACCCGCCTTTGGTGGAAACATCATGGCTGAGATTCTCTCTCCATACACGAGACCCCAGATGGCCACAGTTCGACCAAATGTGTTCAAGCCTCTGGAGGCTGACACATCAAGGAATGGCGAGATTGAGCGTGTCCCAATGACAATCAGTCCAGTGCAGGTAAGGACTCGAGTGTTGGAGTCTGTGAGTGAGGCTGTTGAGGGCATGAAATCAGTCGAGGAGGCTGATGTCATTGTCTGCAGTGGCCGCGGAATCAAGGATCCATCAAACCTCGAGCTTCCGAAGCAGCTTGCTGCACTACTTGACGCAGCCATTGGTGGTTCACGCCCCATTGTCGATCTAGGATGGCTTCCCCCGTCACAACAGGTCGGTCAGTCAGGTAGAACGGTCTGTCCAAAGCTCTACATTGCACTGGGAATCTCAGGAGCTATTCAACACTTGGCCGGAATGTCCAGCAGCGATATCATTGTGGCCATAAACAAGGACCCCGAGGCACCAATCTTTGAGATTGCAGACTTTGGGATTGTCGGAGATATATTCACAATGTTGCCTGAGGTCATAGAAGCAGTCAAGAGGATTCAGGCTGAGAGGTAGAAGTCATTCTCTGTCTGAACCTATCTCTCAAGGTTGAATATCATAGGTTACATACTCTTGATATTCCTCTGCGAAAACTGAAGGGATATTCTTGCCCAAATAACGTGCGATTGAAATAAGCTGACCCCTATGATGAAGTTCATCCTGATATGCATGATGAAGGAGTAGCCAACCTCTAATTCCGCGATGCCAAGGATTGTCATCTCTAATGCTCTCTAGTAGAGATGCATCAGTGTCTACACACCACACATTCACCAGAGCCTGGGCTTCTCGGAGCCATTTTGATAAACTCTCTGTAGTGGTTGTTGTTTTAAGCATATGACTAGTCCAATCCATGTCTGGTTCCGAGCGCTTTGGCTCCCAACGTTTCTTGAAGACACCCCGCGCCACGAAGTATTGATGACCCCCTATGTGGTGGAAAAGTTCACCAACAGTTCTCCATTGTGGGACAAAACGGTATCCTAATTCCTCATCTTTGAAAAGATTCAAGATCTTCAGAGTGACCATTCTAACGCTATCCCAATGATGGATAAATTGCCTGAGTGTTGCGTAACAGAAATTCGATGTCAAAACAAACAACCATCCTTCCCTATAATAGTGATAATGTTGTACTATTCTTCCATGAATATTAGATATCTACCTATTCTTTCCAGTGGGTATAGTGTTTAACCCGATTAGGGGATCGTTTGATTTGATAAATTGATTGAAGAGTTGCTATCGAAATCAGTTTGATTAGAAATCTGAGAATCTCAATCCCCTCTCAAATTTAAGAGCCTTTTCTGGGCAATTACGGATACAAATTCCGCATCCAAAGCACATCTCAGTATTCACTTTCGCGACACCAAACCTAGGATTGACCTTGACAGCTCCGAATGGACAAACTTGCTCACACGCACCACAACCCGCACATTTCTGTTCAACAACAGCTGCCACATAATGACCTTTATGGAATGGCTCCGAGATTCCAAGTCTCAGACGGTGTAAATAGGGATGACATACCTCCATATCACAATTACATAACATTCCAATATACGGCACACCTACTGCAGATACCGCATGGACTACATGCTCCTCTTCAGCCATCTTAATCATTATTTCAGCCGCTTCATCTGGAGTCATGTATTCATGCCTTCCACCAAGATAATCTGGAAAACGTCTAGTGTAGATATCAGTGAATGCAATTCCGAAACAATGAAGCGTTTTCTCTCTCCCTAATGCTTGGTATCGGCATATACAGGGGAATCGTACAACAGAGCGTTCATGTTCATCGGTTCTATTATTGCAGAGATCTAATATCTGAATCACTTCATCAGTCGTTACTACCTGATGATGAAGATACTGCTGATATCTGGTTTCCACTCTTTGTCGCTCGTTGGGTAGAATGGGTCGAGCAACTCTGGACTCCCCATCTGAGAAGCCATCAGGACCTGGTTCGATTTTCCTAGAAAAATAGTTATCCGCGAATTCCCTCACTGACTCACTTGTTGCTAGTTCCTTTGATAGATTCCTCGCATTCAAATACCATTTTTTGCCAGCTCCATGTTGAACGCAGTATTCGCACATGAATGGAAACCCATAATCTCCCTCTCATAATTGTCTATCTTCATTTCTGTATCTAGATACAGTTAGACTATCATTAGCTGAAAACCATCCATATTGATTTCGAATTTGAGGTCAAGTACTTGTTAGAATGGACGTATTATCATAAATCTTCCAATCAATGCCAAAGTCATCATTGTACTAAGAAGAGTTTCTTTGATTAGCATAGTGGTAGACATCGATGATACACTGTTTGATGTCAGAGAACGATTACGACATGTAATGCGTCAGATACTTGACTGTGTTGTGTGAACTTCTAGTCATCCCAGAATTATAGACAGTCAAGAAGTAGTTCAATAGTGTCCAATTTGGACACATCTTCTTAAAACCTATAGACTAGAGAACTACTACGTGGGAGAAAATGCCCCTGCATTGGTTGCAGAAGTATTGACAAACCTCTCTGACGAGTGAGGAATCTTCATGAACCAACTATCTCTTTCGACTGGATCACTTTCGCATCTTGTGGGAAAAGAATACTATGACTTCAATACGATTGCAGCCCTCATGAAATCAATCCACACCCGAGGTTTGATTGATGGTTTCGAATTCCAGAAGATTGCTGAATGGGATTCAGTCGGCCCACCGAGAAATGACTATCAAGAGGGCTATTACACAGGAAGACGTGCGAGAGCTTGGAAGTGTAGCTCAAGGCATTCAATTCAAGAGTTAGCAAATACGATTAGGGACTTGGAAATCCCTATTCTGTCAGTCCACGCAAACAGAGATGTAGGCATATGTCTATGTAGAGAGAACGATGAGGATATCAAGAGAGGGACCGATCTGATAGACGAAACCCTCTTGCTCTGCAATGCTCTAGGTTCAAAGGTGGCAGTTTTTCATTTCTGGGATACATGGACAGGCGAAATTGATACCGAGTCTCTCTGTGATATCCTAGATGACTATCAGTCCCGTTATCCTGGAATCAGAGCCTGTGTTGAGAATATTCCCACAAGAGTTGAAGGGCTCACGCCATTTGAGTTATCCAAGCTCTTCAACTCAGTGACTCTTGACACTCGCTGGGCTTGTATGTATGATGAGCTTGAAAGATTTCGTGATATCCTTCCACGAATCGCAAACATTCACCTTCGAGGGGAATTAGTTGATAGCCAATGGGTCTTCAAGTCGTCAACATGGACATTTGATGACATTGTCCAACTGATTAGGGATAGGTGGAGATATTCGGGCTTAATCACCTTGGAACCTGAGGGTGGTTATCGGAATGCTACCCTTGACAATTTAGTTGAAGCGATAGATCATCTTAGGAGAGATCTCAGATTGAATTCTCACTAGATTTGGGGAGGGACCTACAAACAAGAACTACAGAATATCTAGTCAGATATCCCTCATAGTTTCAGAGCACCTTTGCATAGAGATGCCAGTAAGGTTCTTCAAAATTGATGGATTTTCGGGTGGTTTTCTTTTCTATCCTACTGAATTAACGAATGAATGGAGCTCCATTAGTTCCTCAAATGTGCGTAGTGACTTATAATATCTGTAGACTCCACCCATCTATCTATTGAGGTCAATTGCAGAGGAAGTTTAGCAATTTGAGAATGTTAGTGGTTTCTGATATTCATGGCAACTTCACAGATTCAATAATGGAATATGCCTCATCATCTGATTTGATAGTCTGTCTTGGAGATCTAATCAATTCAGGAGATTACAATGAAGAATGTTTCGAGTTCATTCATAGACTTGCTTCTGAAACGAGATTTCTGATGGTCCCTGGGAACTGCGACACAGATTGCTTCCAAACATTCCTGAACAAAAATGATGAGATATCCATACATCGAGATGTCAAGGATTTCAATGGTCACACCTTCGCTGGTTTCGGGGGTACAATTGATTTAATCTCACATGTTAGAGCCTTACGTGCATATTTCCTGAGTGATTCAGAGGGGCTTCTTGATCCCATTAGTTCTAATTTGGGAAACTCTTCAACACTGCAAAATCTCTTCGACATCATTGGATTGGAAATCAAAGATGGATGCTTGACAGCAATTCCGGAAACACTAACGCTCGTGAAGAAATGGGAGAAACTTCGGCCATCCTGTGAATTCCAAGACTGTGAGATTAGGGACTTCTTCATAAAAGAAGCAGCAAGCTCAGACATCTGGATTCTACACACACCGCCTTTTGGATTCCCGGGTTCTCAACGTTTAGGTGGATTTTCAATCGGGTCAAGAGGAATTTTAGATGCCATCATAGCACTGCAGCCAATGCTTACAATTAGCGGGCATATCCATCAAACAGGCAGATGGAAACTTGGTACGACACTATGCCTATCAGCTCCAGCCATGAGAAACAATTTTGCTATGTCCATCACAATTGATTCAAGACAGGAAATAGCATTTGAAATCATTGAGTTAAAATGACATTTATCCAGGTGATTGCTGTTTTGGAGCTATGAGCTTAAGCATGTAACAACTTGGAATTAGCCATGTAATCTCAGAGATATGGAGGTGTTGGATAGTGAATTGTGGTTCTGAGGAAATAACTGTCGGAGAGAGAGCTGGTAAGATGCTGAGTGTCATTCTGAGAGCTCTAGAGGATGAAGACCGAGAAGTAAGAAATCGGCTCATGATTGCTTGTGGGAAAGAATGTGCGAACCTCCCTTGTCCGCCAAAGTGGGATGTAAGTCTGGATATTGCCCATGATATAATCTCCAAGACAGATGATGTGACGAAACGGATAGAATTGCTTAATCAATCAGTACCTTGGTGTGCAGATTGGGTCATGGAGAATGATTGGATTGTGTCTGAATGCACAACATGCGGATGCTTACTTGTTCAGAATGGGATTGTTGATGCCAGCCCACTCTGGTGTCAATGTTCAATGGGGTGGGTAAAATCGATATTCGAGATTATCTTTCAAAGTCCAGTCCAGGTTATGCTCACCTCAGCAATAGGGCAAGGTGATAAAACATGCAAATACTTAGTGAAGCCAAATCCTACCTATGACAATGCCAAGACTGAGGAGTACTCACAAAGGACTAAAGACTAACCCTCATACCATCATAAGCAAATGACAAACCTGGATTTTCCCTCTCAATATTCGTCCTCTCGTCACTTGTGTACCCTGCGATCCATTTTCTGTCCTCCCATCGATGACACGATAAATGGGTTAAGATACACTCCTTTGCCCCGGAGGACTTCCAATACTCAATTGCATCATAAACAGTAAAATGTCTCCATTTCGTGTCTATTGAGTCAAACATGGCGTCGAGAATGAGTAAATCGATATTGCTCATCTTTTTGGTTGTTTCATCTGGTGGTAATGCAGTATCGACCAAATAGGCAAATCTCACGCCTGACTCAATTAGGAAACCTACACTCTCTTCAGTATGATTTGTCTTTACGACCTCCCAATTTGCATCAGGGAGGTTGATTACTGCACCTGGACTAATTGGGTGTAAACGAACATGGTCGTCTAGAAAGGAGAGTACCTGAGTAAAATGAATCACTAAACTCTCAGGAAGATAGACATCAATTGGATTCCATCCGCATATTGCTTGGGGATACCCAATAGATCCGAGTCCAGCAATATGATCATAGTGCCAGTGGGTAATGAAGATGTTGTCAATCTTATCAATTCCTTCCCGCTCAAGTTGCATCTCCATATCTGGCCCTGCATCAATCAGTGTTACTTCATCACCAACTATGGCAATCGATGCTCGCGTTCTATTCAGCGATGGATTCTCACGTGCAGCATTGCAAATTCTACAATTGCAGAAGAACTGCGGAAGTGTAAAAGGACCCCCAGAACCCAAAAAAATGATCTCCTTATTTCGTGGATTTTCTACATCCAATTAAATCCCTCACCATGAACTTACATCCATCTTGCTAATCCTCTCCGAAAATACAAGTCTAATGATTGCTTCTCTCCAACAACCCGCAACTTCTTCACCCTCAACAAGTTGCACTAAGCCAATTCTCAAGCCAGTCATAGTAACTAGAGCTGTGTGTTATCCATTTGTTCTCTGACGCACAATACAAGTCGTAGAGACGTAATGAGCCAAAGGATACAATGTTGTGGAGTATTTGTATTGAAAGAGAGTCTGCTAGATGTCGTATCTTGTCCAAACCCCTGAAGAATCCAGCAATGTCAGTTGTAGACAATCTTATTCGAATCCCAACTCGAGTAGACGATTCAACATATATGTCCAGAGTATATGGTAGTTCATACATGCAGGTTAGAATTTGGTCTACTGAAGAAACAGACTCAATGATACATATGAGAGTGAGTGTGTCCTTAAAAGGCGTGAAAATGGGTTTGTAACCAAGAATAACTCCAGAGTCCTGAAGTCTTTGAAACCGTCTACGAACCTGTGATATTGGGAGATCTAGCTTTAGAGACATTTGTTTTTGAGTCACATTTGGATTCTCATGAAGCATTCTAATGAGATGTACATCCTTGGAATCAAATGGAATCTGCGTCTGTTCTATCGACTCAAATACAAAATCAGAATCACCGTTTTTCAGGATTGAATCTATCCTGTCGTACCATTTCTGCCAGTCCCACCTCCATCTGCCAGTCGAACCAAACTTTGAGAAGTCCCATCCTTTGGTTGGATAGCTGAGAAGGTCAAGGATCGTATAATCGGATATCAATCCTGCGTCCTTAAGTTTCTCAAAGACCCCAACATTCAAAGTTGGATTTTCCAGTGGGTAGACAATATTTGCGAGGAATCCATTCATCCCGCCATAAGTAAATGCGTACCAGCCCACAGCTGGAGTCTTTTCAAAAAACTCCACTGGAAACGGAGTTTCACTAGGCGAGAGGTCAAAGACAACAATATTCTCTCCAAGCCCAATCCTTCGCTCGCGTGTAGAATACCTGAAAGGCTGCAGGAACTTATGTTCCCTCATACGTGACAGTCGATAACGTAGGGTTCTTGGTGGAATCTTCAATCTCTTGCTAAGATCTTTCGTTGTTGTTTCTGGCCCATACCTATCGAGTGCCCTAATTATTTTCAAGTCTTTGATATCCAAAAGAGCCCGACCTTGTAACATTTTCTGACACCAGCCCCTACTGACTCAATCACACCATATAATTGTCGACAGACTGGATATGACACATTTAACTCTCGGTCATCGATACGATGCTAGGACGGCAAAATTCTTAAGTACTTATTGCCCAAATCGTCAGCAGATAAGTCGGCAATATATCGTTAATTTCATTGCCGGGGTGTGACTACTTTGTCCAATGGGACTTGTTCGGAAAACACTTCTAGGAAACACTCTCTGCGGATTGATGCTGAGCAAGTTGATTCTAGAGTTCGAGATTATGGGGTCGGAAAAAGAGAGTCGCCTCGCATGGCTCTAAAATCACGAGTTCAGGATGAAATATTACTTCTCTTGAGTAATGAATTTCTTCACGGATATGCCATCTGGAATGCTGTGTTAAGGGACTATCCGGACTTGAGACTCAATACCTTATATCGTTGGATGAACGACCTAGAAACAAGGGGTTTGGTTGTAGGGACTATTGAGCTTGGTGTTAGAGGACCGAACCGCAAGGTGTATTCTTTGACCCATAATGGAAGACAGCGTGTCTTTCTTCTAATTCGAAATGCATTCAAACTCGTAATCGATGTCTACAAGAAATACCAATTGTTCTCTGCTTTACATTTCTCGAATCTTTCACAGTTCTCAGAAATCAGCTTCTCGAATTCAAGAGCACTAATCGCACCATTCGACCAATTCTATGATTTCGATCACAACCTCCTTCAGATTCTGATTGATGCGATGAGAGGCAGAAGAGTTGATTTTGTCGGAAGACTCCAAGACATCTCGAACATTCATCCCAGACCACATATATTGAAAGGGACTATTCAGAACCTCCCGGTCAAGAAAGATGTGTACGGCGATATCTGGCTTTTAGGAATCCCAAAGAGAAGGACATTTAGTACATCGATTGAAGAGTGCAAGAGACTACTCAGGAGGGGCGGAACTCTCTATCTGGCAATACCCTTTCTAATCTCATCAAATGATAGAGCACCAGTCTTTGGATCTTTCATTACTACAGCTATGATACACATCTTTCCCGAGCTTGAGCTCATAGAATTCCATGAGATTGAATCAATCATGAAGAGTCATTTCAGAGAAACTGGAATCTTTGAACTAGGGATTCCAATTGTTTGGGCTAAGAAATAGTACCTTGTTTTGGTAGTCACTTCTCCTTCTCTTGCCCCTAATTACTCATTTTCACTACCAGTTTGAGATTGAGGTGAGGTGCCCCCAAAAAAATTCACAAATTGAAGCTCACTCTAGGAGGAACCCTTGAGCATGGCGAAACCAAAAGAAACGCCAATGTGAGGGCAGTCTAGGTAGAAACAGGCATTGAATCAGAAGTAGTAGGATTTCTTAGTGCAAATGATATAGTGTTGCAGGATTGTGACTAATGGATTGGGCATGATGGTCTGCGATAAGTGTTAATTAAGAACCTTAGAAATGCTCTCCTTTCTGATAGTAGTAGACTAAGAACATCCAGATGAGAATCAAGAACCAAGGATGGTATCTATGGTTGAAGAATACGAACAGCCTGAATCATATATACGAGATTCAATGAGAAAGGGAGGGCTACTAGCACTTCTCCAAAACCGTAGCTTTTCCTCATTCTGGGCTGGATTTCTTGCATTTCGAATAGCCGATGCACTCTACTTGATGAGTGTCTTCTGGTGGGTCTTGGAAGTAACTGGATCTGAAACTGAGCTTAGCATTATAGGCATCTTCAACTACTTGCCTGGATTCCTGTTAGGTCTTTTTGCTGGGATTCTGACAGACATGTTTGATCGGAAGCTCTTGCTTGTCATCTCAGCTGTATCACGTACACTTCTGATGATTTTGATTCCTTTATGCAATTTTCTTCAGATTATTGAGATGTGGGGTGTATATGCAATTGTATTCCTACTTGGAACATCATTCACTATTTTCCTAAATTCTGCAAGTGCCATTGTCCCTCGGCTTGCTAAGAAGGAGCAATTAATGGCAGCAAACTCCCTTGTAGATATAGGCTCATGGTCGGCTAATATCCTGGGGTATCTTGCTGGAGGTTTAATAATAGAAATTCTTGGAGTGATGAACAGTCTACTTCTAGCAGCAGTTTCGATGGCATGTTCTTCCATCTTTCTTTCCTTTTTGCATATCAACATAGACCAAAGAATTGGAAATCGCGAATCTAAAGGGATTCTTCTCAGCTTCAAGGAGGGTTTCCAGTTCATCAGGCAGGACCAAGTAGTAGCTGTTCTCATTGGAACTTGGTATGGCATCCAGATGTTATTTGCTGCAGGACCCATGTCGATTGGACTTCCAGTCTTTGCACGGGATGTTCTTGGTACTGGAGCTGATGGATATGGTTTCATTGTAGTTGGGATTGCCACCAGTTCACTCATACTTAGTATTGTTCTTGGTCAGAAGAGCCAAACTACTGGTAGAGCTCGATTAATCATGATTGGCTTTGTCTGGGGTGCTCTTGGTATGTTTATCTTCAGTTTAACAACTACATTGATGTCAGCGATTATAATGGCTTTCCTATGGAATCTCTGTTATCCGTTGATCAATATCTCCTTCATGTCAATTATCCACCAGAGGGTACCGGAAAAGAACCTTGGTACCGTGTTTGGCTTTGGAGGTATGTTGGCTCAAGGTATGACTCCAATCTCAATCGCAATGACAGGTTTCATCATGGAGAACATTTCAATTGTTTTGCCATTCCAGCTCTTTGCAGGAGCTCTTGGTCTGTGTTTCATCCTAATCCTTCTAAGTCCAAAAACCCGAAGTGTATAGGATAAAGAAATTGAAAGAAATCATGAAATGAATACGTTAGATAAAAGCCCTCTACTATTCACTGGGTTTCTGAAGCTTCTTCCAACAAGCTGCCCACCAATCCTGAAATGGACCAGTCGCTGAAATATTGATTCCTGATTCAATGCTTATGCTGATAGGCATATCATTCTTTACTTCTTCAATTGTAATTTCAGTAAGTGCATATCTTTCATCAATCTCCCAAGGATTATCGATGACATTGGCTCTCCCCCTAATACTAATAGCAATATCAGGAGGACACACTAAGCATACCATTACTCGTTCATCTCTCAGTATGTTGGCTAGAGTATCATGATATCTGTGAATCACGAATCGCATGGTTGTTGGGGTGAGGGCATGAAGACTACCAAAGGGAGCTGTGTGTGGAGATCCATCTTCATCAATAGTCGCTATAATTGAACTTGGATTAAGTGCTCCCTCATCTTTTCGCATTATATTGAAGATATCATCATTTAGTTTTGAAGACCGTCGCCAATGCCCCTCAGATTTTGTATTATGTTTGGCCATATGATCACCTCAAACGATGCAATTACCAATACATCGTTTGACATGTCTTTCCAGTTTCTAAGAGCCTTAATGTTCTAGGTCCAATCGTAGGAGTACTATTGGCTGATATCTTCTCGTGGTATATTCTCTCTATGCCCTCTCAGAAACTTACAGATTCAATTGAGTTAATTTAATCGATTATATCAGGCGATAGCAATGATCACAATAATCATGGCCTTCCATCAAGGTCATGGAGCGAGAGAACTCCATTTCTTCATTGAATCCTTTGACCATATATTCATCATCTTGACAATAAAGGTCATATCCCCAATCTTTGGGAATATTCAATTCTTCTACGAGTCGAGCGAATAGACACTGCGTTACCTTGATACATGTTTTCTTTTCGTCATTACTTGTAACTTCGTAGCTAACAATTCCTTTCTGTTTTAGAGGTTCCCACAGTGTTTCGATTAAATCCCTAATCAAAATACCAGCAGTCTGTTCTGCAATTTTTTTCCATTGAGATTGGACTAACCTTGCTCGCTCTCCCTTCACCGTTTCTCTTACATTCATTCCAAACTTCTTTACCAGCACCTGAAGAATGACAACCTTCTCCATTAGGTGTCTTCTCTCAGACCGATAAAAACTGTCAAGCTGTTCTTCACGACTATAGTGATTCTCTGCCAAGTATTATCACCTGCCCTTTTCCATTTTTCAATAAGATATCTACTCCTTTTGAATCACTATGCCCCAAGAAGGAGTCAACACATTGTATTTTGGTTAGAAAACCAAAGAAGCAGATAGCTTAGAAAATCAAGCACGTCTAGTAGAATTTGTTGATGTTTCATCAATCACGTGTTAAAGAGCCTATTTCAACTAGTTCATGATTTGGGCATATCCTCTCTTATTATGTAGTTCAATCCCTCATTTCAAACAATATTGATCTGTTGAAAATGAAAAGTGAATCTCTTTCAAAAAATATGAATCAACGCAAATATTCTCAATATCCACTTCCATCTGTGTCCGCAATCGTAATAGGAGAAAAGGGAATCTTATTGATAAAACGCAATAAAGAACCCAACAAAGGTTTATGGTCAATTCCGGGCGGAGTTGTTGAGATTGGGGAAACTCAAAAAGAAGCAATAGTCAGAGAAATCACTGAGGAAACTGGTATACGCCCTGAGATTATTGAATTCCTTAATACTGGGGACATAATCCTCCGTGATTCAGAAGGAAGAATAGAGTATCAGTATATGATTAATCGATATTTCGCATATGCTTTAACAACAGATATCCAACCTGGTATAGATGAGGCGGATGCTTCATGGTTTAAGCTTGACAATCTACCAACTGAGGAGATGCCACAAAATCTGTTGGAGCTCATTGAGTACGCGAAAATTCGAATGAAAAAACTCGGGTTGGAATAGGGATATGTGAAATGTCATTTCTTTCCCAATTGACACATTGTATTCATATGATAATGTCATACCAAATTTATACCAAACGAGTCCAATGTATGATGAATAAGTGCTTTTCATTCAGAACCTAGTGTGTTCCAACATTAATAGAATTTCTTCAATACCAATTACTTCACAATCGAAGAAATTACCAGATTGTTTAGGGTCTCTAAAATATTGGACATCTCAGTAGATAATTACAATCATTGTTGTTTACTTGGAATTAAGATGTAAACGTGGCCTATTTGGAAATACAACTCTTTTCTGAAACATAGTAGTTCCAGTCTAAGATTCTACTGGTATGTTATCTGAAATCTTGGGAATAGTTGCTTAAATTGATACCTGACTAATAGACCGACTATGAAACTATATGAAAAAGTTCTGTGCTCTATTATTTATGGAGTAACTATCACTTTAGCATCCTGCTTAGTTTGTATAACCGAAGGAATGTTGGGTGCACAAAAGTATGGGTTTCCATTTTTCTGGGTAACGCAGATGGTTTATGAAAGTGCGTCAACAGTGATTAATTGGTCTGGTTTATTGGCAGACATAACAATCTGGACTATAATAGTTCTGGTAATCATTCATAGTCTTTCATTGAAATTCGCTTGATTTTCTTATCTGAATATTTACAAAGACGATGCTAGCTAAAATGGAAGCATGTACAGATGCAATGCAAAATTGTAGCCATTCTTTTTGACTTGGATGGCACTCTATATACTAGTCAAGTCAGCATAAGTGAAATAGCACGCAGAGTGTTGAATCAGCTTGGACTGGTTCATGTTAATGAAATGACAGAAAGGGAAATCATGAGATTGATTCTCGATGGTCCCGAAGATTGGTTGAGAACCTACATGTTGACCAACAACGTGGCATCGAGTTGGCAACCCTCTTCAGAACTCTGGATTGAATACTGCAAGAGATTTTTGTTGTCATTTGGTCTTAACAATGTTGGTGAAGAAAAGGCCAATGCATTCAAATCCGAATGGGAAGAATATGGTCCGCCTGGAAGGGGGCTCTTTCGACCTCAGATTGTCGATAGAGTAGAAAACATTCTAGAAGAACTTCACGCCAGAGGATACAAACTAGGGATATCTACAAACCGTATTTATAGTCCAGAGATAGTACTAGAAGAGGACTCTATTATCAAGTATTTCTCAAGTGTCAAACATACTGGTGTTCCAGGGTATGAGAAACCCTCTCCATATATGCTCCTCAGGTTCGCGACTGAAGTTGCAGTTAATCCTCTAAGATGTGCATTTGTTGGGGATCGTATAGATATTGATGTTGTTGCTGCTAGAAGTGCAGGAATGATTCCGGTCCTTGCGAATTGGAATGCAAGGTCACAAATACACTTGCCCGATGACTTATTGGTTGCGAATCAGATTGAGGATTTACTTGGCATTTTTTCTGAAATCTGACATGAGAAATGTCCTGATATTACTCTCTTTATTTGAACACTGGCTTGGTTCCATCCAGTGACAAACATGTCCATTCTCTCTTCTCTAGTTTCTTCTGCTTCTTTGCTATTCAGTACCTGCTCTCTCATAGTTAAAGAATATGAGCAATAGCTAACTTTGCTAATACATTTAGCAAAGCTCTACACACTCTCAAAACACCTCGTTTAATAATAATCGAGAAAGAAGGTGTTCGTGGTTGGATATTTCTAATATCTTGAAATACACATTTCTACTCCATTTCATAGTAGCGATACTCTTCGGGTTCCTGTTCTTCTTGAGTCCGGAGTTCTACGTGGACATGACGGGTTGGCCCTTCCTTGACCCAGCAGCGGGCAGAGTGATGGGTGCAGGATTCCTTGGTTTTGCAATCACCTCATTGTTTGGTTACATGGCAAAAACATGGGAAGAAGTGAGGATCGTCGTACTTGGTGAGATCGTGTTCACACTGTTTGGCATGTTGGCCTCACTGTGGATGATCATCGTGCATGCGACCATTCCAGCACTCTGGGGTTGGTTCAACGTGCTTCTGATGGCTGTCTTCTTCGTGCTTTTCCTGTACTCGTATGTCATAGCAACGCGATAGTCCAAAGCAAAAGCAGGACTCAAGTCCAATTGGTCTTCGCCCCAGTGGTAGACCAGAGTATCAAAGTAGTTGCAAGTGAAACCTCCACACCATGCTGATGCGATAAACAGTATCTAAAAGAGTATGAAAAACTAAACTAGGGGCTGTAGATCGCTACTGGAGGGAATAGATGATATCAGACAAAACCTTCGAGAGAGTTTTCTCGGATGTCTCCCAATCCCTGAAACAAGAGATTCTGCAGTTCAGGCTCACACACATGCCCAAAATCATCAACATTGAGGGGTGGGACTGGGAGTACCTAGACTGTGGAACGGGCACGCGGACACTAATCTTAGTTCCGGGAGGGCTTCGTCGACCAAGCATTGGATGGACACTATTGGATAAACTCGAGAGGGAATACAGGGTCATCGCACCGACCTATCCCACGACTGGGAGCATGAATGTACTCTCTCGGGGTGTCATTTCCATCCTGGACCACGAAAGGATAGATAAATTCGCCATCATTGGTAGCTCCTATGGTGGGATTGTCCTCCAGAGCATCCTCCAGATGGTCCCACAGCGGGTCACTCATGCAGTCATAGCAAACACTGGCACCATCTCTGAAGACCAGAACATGGTCAAGCAGCTGGAGAGGAGGCTCAGGCTGATCCGAGTGCTTCCAGGGCTGGTTGTCACACGGGTCGCGAAGTGGTCGTTCAAGAGGTTGCTGGCGGGAATCGAGGGTGAGAAGCGTAGACTCTACGAAGCATTGGTTGACGAGGTCTTTGCTAGAAGCTGGCTGACAAAGATAGAGTTCGTCTGTCACTTTGAGGGCTTGATAGACTTCCAGCTGAACCATCGGTTCACTCCAGAGGAAACGTGCCAGTGGGACACAAAGGTGTTGATTATTAAGTCGAGTGATGACCCTGGTGTTCTTGAGAGCGCTTCCGAATCTCTTGATAGGATGTATCCAAAAGCGGTGACTCATGTCTTCGAAGGCGCGGGGCATATGCCCTCGATAACGAGAGCTGATGAATATCTGAAATTGCTGCGTGAGTTCCTCAAAGGATGAGTTATCCTTCACTATGCTCGAATCCCACATTCAGTCCACTCATCTTCCACCAGATCTCTTGAAGATACTGCACAAAGCCTCGTGTCACCTTGTCCCTCTTGAATGCATCATCACTCGTACAGTCATACTCTTTGGTTATGCACTTGATACAGAGGGGACAGTCAGATCTGATGATGATGGACTCCTCAGAAACCATCGACCTAACAAAAGAAAGCGCCTTGAGAATGGCCATCAGTTTCATCTGGATGTCAGTGGTGCCAGTTGATTCGCCAGAGTCAGAGTGTATGGTTTCAACATAGGATTCATTTTGCCTGTAATCCACTCTGTAAGACCACCTACCCCTCTCTCCGCTGCAAGTCCCCTCAGTATGAATCTCGAACGCCATCTGAGTGAACAGACTTACTCTGAGGTTATAAGAAACTCGAATATGTATTAGAACACGTGTTCCAGTTATGTGAAACCTTAATTTCCGAGGACACGAGCGATAACCGCGGACAGAAGTCGCGTGAAAGAAGGGTTACATTCCTTGGTTGATCTAAGAAAGACTACAGTATTCGTGAAGAGTCTGGGTGATGAAATACTGAAAGCCAGATTAGAAGCCATAATCAAGGGCCGGAGACCTCGCAGGAGGATCCTAGAAAAGATTCAACAGATGCGGAAGACTGACGGAGGTTTTGCCTTCTGGGAAGAAGATGTGAGCAGTATAACAACAACACTGAATGTTGTTGGCTGGCTTGATGACCTCTCGCTTCGAGATGGACCTGTCGTCGATGAAACCTTTGATTTTCTCTTGAGTCATCAGCAAGAGGATGGGGGATGGGATGAGATTGCAGAAGTAAGAGATGTTGAGCCTCTACCATACATGATGCCAGGAGAACTAAACACACGCATTTGGTTGACTGCATGTTGTGCTCACTGGTTCATCCGTTTTGGCCGAGCCGAACCACCAGGGGCAAAGGGATGCCCAGCTGAGTTCCTGATGCAGCACGTGATTCCGTCTGGTCTGATTAGTGGATACCTCTATGCTAGCTGGGATGCACTGGTGATGTTCAATTACCATCCTGGATCAAAATCGGATGTTTTCAGAAATCTGTTGACGGAAGTGAGAGAGCGATTAGACCCTGATGAGCATGATGCTACTGATCTCGCTTGGCTGCTTCGGTGCTTGAGAGATATTGACTTGAGCGTTGAGGATGATTTGGTTTCAAGAGCTATCAACACACTGATGAGCATGCAAAGACCAGATGGGAGTTGGAGTTCTAGCGAGGGTGAGAGATACATAGGTATGACAACCATTGATGCAATTAGAGTACTTCACGACTTCGGTAAGTTATAAGAAGCCGGCTATATCTGTCTACAATCATGAAGCCCGAGTACCTTGGCGACGGTCTCGTCATGCGGAATGCGAGTAGGGAGGACATGCCAGCACTGCTGGAGCATTTCCGTGTCATTCATGGATTAAATGTTGTCGAGATGCTTAGAGTCCTCCTTGAGCACAACCATCGGTTCTCCTGGGAGGACAGCTTTGTCATCGCAGACCCAAACTCAGGAGAGATCGTGTCCTGTGTTATCCTCCTTCAAAACACCTGGTCTCTTGATGGCATCGAGTTCCCGTCCGTGGAGATGGAGGCTGTGGGCACCCTGGAGTCGCACCGGTACAAGGGACACATCCGCATGCTCAATGACGAGTACGAGAAACGTGCGGCCCAGCACCATCCAGTGATCTTAGCCATCGCAGGAATACCTAATTTCTACCGAGAGTTTGGCTACGACTATGCTGCGGCCCTGGGCGGTGGATTCCCCATCACTCCTGGCTTTGTCCCAAAGGTGCCAGAGGGCGAAAAGGAACCTGTCACGTTCAGGACAGTGACAACCCGGAACTTCAAGGAGTTCCTGCGCTACAGGGAGGGCAAACTGCCATGGAGGACGTGGACTCGTAAGATGCAGCCAGAGGACGCCCGCTACCTAATCTTCGACACTCCCTCTCCTGAGCATGAGGCGACCTTCTTCTATCTCGTGAGGAAGGGTGGACGAACAGTTGGTGTGTTCTTCCTTGCACGGTGGGAGAACAGACTGGATGTCTTGGAGCTCTATCTTGATGACTGCAGTCATGTTGATGCTGTCCTGCGCTTCGCCCTTGAGCGTGCTCATGAGTGGAATGAGATTTCGGTCAGAGTGACACCACCAAACCAAGCTCAGGTCAGGGAGTGGGTGTGTGCTCGAGCTCAGACATGGGTCCCATTCAGATACGCGTGGTACATCAAGATACCCTCCATCCCACGGTTTATTGAAACTCTGAGTCCTCTCTTCTCAGACCGCCTGCGGGACACGGAGTTCCAGACCTTCACGGGAGATTTGACATTCACAACCTACAAGGAGGGCTACACACTCTCCTTTGAGAATGGAGTGTTCAAGGGGGTGACTGAGAGGAGTGAGAGAAACCCTAGAGAGTACAAACTCAGGATACCGACAGGTCCCCTGACAAGGCTCTTGATGGGCTATGAAACCCTTGATGAGCTGATGAATCATGAGCCTGATGTGCAGTGCGCTGCGACCTGGAGGCCCCTGGTGAGACTGCTTTTCCCCAAGCTTGGGGCTACAGTAGACCCCTACTATTGAACGAGTTCTAAACCACAAATTTGTGTGGTTAATATACCCACCTGCCTGACAAATCTTGGGAGTTACAATGGGGCAGGCAATAATTGCGGACCTTGTCACTCGGCGACAGTACGCAGAGTTAGAGGCACGCGCCAACGAATATCTCAAGACTGGTGACTGGAGTGGTCTTCTACGCCATATCCAGTCATCAGGATCCAAGGGCAAGGCACGGGACGCAGTAGTGTCACTCCTGCAGCTCGAGGCGGTGGGTGGGACAGACTCAGACGTGTTCAAGGAGTTTTCAAACCTAGAAGGGGACAGTCTCCGGAGGATCAGGGCAGACTCAGTTGAACTGGTCATGGAGATACTGAGGGAGCAGATTGCGAACAAACACACCTACTTCATAGACATCGAAGCCATGGCGATGACCCCCTATGTGATCCTGGTCAAGGAGGTCATCGATGCTCGTAAGCGGGAACTGGAGCAACTAGCCGAGACCCCCTCAAGGATTGATGTTCTGGGAACGTACTATGGCTTCCAGATACTCATCACTGATGGGTCCAGAAATTCTGAAACCCCCACTGGGTATGGATACCGCCGATATTATCGGAGGACGTGGCTTGATGAAGCAATATCACAGAGTGCTGTTGATGCCATTAAGAGCATCACTGGGGAGCTTGCAGATGAGGTGGACATGGACAAGACCTATCACACCCTGGGAAGCAGTCGTATCTTCAAGGACAGGTGTACGAAACTCACTGCGGACATCCTCGCCGATGCAGTCCGTCTCGCCCTCTACAAGGTCCCAGGAAACAGGAGTAGTGCAGCGAGGAGCCTTGGAAGGACAGAGGATCTCAGGACACTGGCATTCCTACATCATCGCCTACCATTAGAACAGAACAGACGAGTACGAATGTCCATTGCAGAAGCCCTTGGTAGAGTTGGACACACCTCATCTGTTGACATCCTGAGAGAGCGGATTGACACTAGGACCAGGTACCTGACCAAGGAGGCAGAAACAACTGTCAGAGCGCTGGGGGGAATCAGTGCCTCCGAGTGCAGAGAGACCCTGATAGAGCTGCTCGAGAAGGGGGGCAATACGACCAAGGCCACTGCAATTCAAGCCCTCGCAAGACAAGCCCCAGAGGGGCTGGTTGGACTGGTCGCTCCCTATCTTACACACAAGAGCAGACCCGTGGCACGAGCCAGTGTTCTGACCCTTTCTGAACTGGGGAAAGAAGGCGCGGCTGCGATTGCTAGTAAGGCTACCATTGTGATGAAACGGATAGGATACGACAGACCCTCAAGGAATGCCCTCAGCAAGATGCTGAGTATCCCGCAGGTGGCAGGGATGAAGGAGGTCCATCAGTACTTTGCCAAGTGGATTACGAAGCTTGAGCGCGACTTCAAGAACTCTCAGAGGTATGGCAGCACGACATATAGCTGGTACTGGCGACGGAGGGAGACAAGAACGAGAGAGAGATTTGAGTTCTATCTCCGTATCGCTGCTGTCTATCTGAAGCCTCCACTCGATGATGAGCTTGTGCGAACAGCACAGATGATCACGAGGACATATGAACGATGCACAATCAGAGACCTGGCGGAGAAACTAGTTTCTAGAAAAGCAGAGAGAAGAAGGACCACTGAGATCTCATTCGAACAGAGTCATCTGTCATCTTACATCTAGGGGGAGAAGTCAGAGCCCAAGTATTGCCCGAGCCTCAACGGGGGTTGCGACTTCTCTGTTGAGGGTTTCGGCTATGCGATGTGTTCGTGCCACAAAGTCCTCATTGGGTACGAGTTTTTTCTTTGCAAGATAGATGTTGTCCTCCAGTCCGACCCTGACATGTCCGCCCATCAGGATGGACATGGAGGTCATGTCGAGCTGTGCTTTTCCGACCCCAGCCACAGTGAAGAGGGCATTCTGTGGGAGTTGTGCTCGCATATGCAAGAGGTTATTGATGGTGGCTGGTATCCCTCCACCCACCCCCATGACCAGCTGGAAAAGGGGCGGCTCAGCGACGAGACCCTCCCCAACGAGCCTGATGCCCTGCGGAATGAATCCAACATCAAAAGCCTCCATCTCAGGCTTGATGTTAAGATCTCTCATTCTCTGGGCGAGGTATGTGATTGTTCCCCATGAGTTTGTGTAGACCACTGGTGGTGTGCGACCAGTGAAGTTGAGAGACCCTGTGGTCAGGCTTGCCAGATCAGGTTGGGTCCTCAATGGCTCTGCACGCTCCTCGTCAGACCTCCCTGCGACTCCGCTTGTAGAAACCATGACCAGGAGTTTAGTACGTTTTCGTATCTTGCTCACAGTTTCTTGGAAGAGGTCATAGTCAGAGGTCGGGTCTTCATTCTCATCACGACAGTGGACATGAATGATGGAGGCCCCCTCCTGCTCGCATCGGTAGGCGGCTTCTGCGATCTCCTCCGGGGTTATAGGCAGATGCGGTGTATCCTTTTTACGAGGGACCGAACCAGTGGGGGCAACCGTAATGATGAGCTTGTCCATTTTTTCCATCTTCTTTCTTGTACTAATTGAGCTGAGAGGTGAATCGCTCCAGCTGATTACAACCCTCGACAACAGAGGGGGCTATAGACAGGACGAATCCCTCCGGGTCTTTTATGGCAGATTTTCGTCGCCTTCGAAAAGATTCTATTGCGGAAGCCCCATCATAATCAACTGTAGCAAGACGTAGGGAGAGGTCATCAGGGGGCATTCCGAACTCCGAACCCGGGAGGCTGGCCAAGAACCAGTTCTTGAGTAGATGCTTTGCAAGTTCACTGGAGGTCGTGACTCTCTCCTTCTGAAGAGCCTCTTTTTTGCTGTTCCAATCAGGAAAGAGGTAGAAAGCTCCCTGTGGGCAGGGACAGGAAACACCCATGTCATGAATTCGTTGGTAGGTGTACTTTGTTACCATTTCATGCACCATGGCGCAGTCCCGCATATAGTCCACGAGCTTTGTGTCTGTCCTGTATGCCTCAATCCCTGCATACTGGATTGGAGCGGATACACTAGACCAGACCTCACTCCCGACAGCAAGGATGCTTCGAAGAAGTTGTTTCTCATCTGGAGGGATAAGGAGTGTTCCCAACCGATAGCCACCAAGAGAGCGGTCCTTGGAGAGCCCACCAGTGATGAGTGTGCCCTCAGGATAGAACTTTGCGATGCTGTGATGTTTGTGATCACGAAAGTGGGTTAGAGCATAAATCTCATCAGATACAATCACAACATTATAATCACGGGCAACATCAGAGAGTTCTCTCAATTCTTGAGATGAGAATGTGTGTCCAGTCGGATTACACGGATAATTCAACGCTAGCACTTTCTGTTGATTTCGATCTGGCGAGTGTGCTCTAAGCGCTAGTTCCAGAAGATCAGGTTGCAATCTATAGGAGTCCTCAGAATGGGTAACTATGTGATGAACATCTCGCGATAGGAACCGACCCATATGTTGGTAGCTGACCCATGAAGGTGCAGGAAGGAAGATCGGACCATCAAGAGCTGTGAAGGCTGCAAACATGAGGGGTTTGCTACCTGGGCCAACGATAATCTGACCAGGCGCATACTCTAGGTCAAACATAGCCTTGTAGAATTCTGCTATCTTCTCTCTCAGTTCAACAATTCCTTGAACAGGGAGGTATCTCTGTCGCCATGAGTTCTCACAGAGGGCTTTTCGAACAAGAGGGTGCACAGGAAATGGAGACTCACCAAAACCCATGTGATAGATCTTTTCGCCCTTTTCTCGAATGGTCGTGATTAGTTCGTTTATGGCTAGTGTGGCAGAGGGTGCAATCTGTTTTGCTGAGAATGAAACATCCAATGTAGTATACCTCCAACCTCCAAAGACTTCATGAATCATCATTAGAGGGCTGTATGGTGAACGTCAAATAAGCTAGAAATAGGTTATTGCAATGTGTCTAATTAAGAGATGGTCTTGGTAAGTGTTATTCCATAATTAAACCACTCACCAGGTGGGTGCCATGAGAAGTCCCAGAGACTTGTAACCACAGGCACGCCTGTGTCAAGAGTGACATTTCCCTCCCAACCATGCCCAAAATCAACTATGAAATAATGGTATCCTATGTAGAACGAGCCTTCACTGAACGAGGATCCATAACCGTTGTCTAGTGTTCCATTTGTTAGAGAGTCAATCAGCTCAAAGTCACCCACTGGGAGTATACATCTTGACATGAGTTCATTAATTCCGTCTCGCCACGTCTGAGTGAAATATGTTCCATTTTCAAACCAGCAATCTGTCTTCGTAATCTCAAGGACATTAGCCAAAAAAGATTGGAAATTCAGTTGTTGAGGTATCTCTGGTAGGTCTGTGACCCGAACAATGATTCGAGTGTTATTCAGACCAATAAAAGGGACTTGACTGTTATTGTCGTATCCAAAGACACTAACATCATAGAGATATTCATCACCAATCTCAATACCCCATATGAGTGTGTGATTTGACCTACTTCCAAGATAGAAGAAACCTATACTTAGCAGCATAGCAATAATACCTAGGCTTAAAATTAGGCCTATATTCTGCCTTCTTATCTTACTCTCCACTCTAAAGATACTCAAAGGGTTTTCATTCATATCCTTTCTCACATTTGAACCTATAATTCTCCATGAATCAGTAGTCTCAATAGTAGGTTAGGACATAGTATTCTCGATATCAATGCTTTCGCTGCCAAAGAAAATCGGATATTCGATGGGAAGGTTCGGTCCATCCTTTCTAATGACCATGATCACCATGACCGTGTTCTATGTATACGGGACCAGCTTTCAGCTGAATTGGTTTTTGAATGGCATCTCACTGGCAGCCTCATACATTATCATCGGTCTCACACACTGGTTTACTGGATACTATAGTGACACACTCGTCAGTCGATGGGGCAGGAGGAGACCCTTCGTCATCATTGGTACTCCTGGTATCGTGATATCCGCATTCATGCTCTTCGTGCCAAACTGGTTCCTTGACACAGCAAATCCAGCACTTGAATTGGTTCTATTTACCTATTACCTCATCTTTCTATGCCTCTTCAAGTTCTTCTATGCCTTTGTGATGACAGCACATCAAGCATGGCTACCTGAGATCACTGACGAGGCTGAGAGACCTCTGGTGTCAGGGTTCATGAACACATTCAACTTTGCCGCTGACTCTGCAGGTGGAATCATGGGATTCATGCTACCTCTATTATTTGTAGAATTACCAATTAGACAGTTGAGTGAAACCGGTCTCAACCTCCTGCTTACATTCTGCGTCATCACACTTCTCTTTATGTTGCCTTCCATGTTGGTCATCCGAGCCAAACCCGGAATCATACCCATAGTACGTAGCCTAAGGGATGAAACCCGGGTCGCGGTGAAAAATCGTACCTTTGTTGGTTGGACACTTGCTGTAGGATTCCTCTCATTCACGCTGATTGCAATTAATCAATCTCTTGTGGGATTCCTGCAACAGGTGATGTTCCTCGATTCTATTGAGGCATTAGCTCCAGCTGCCCTTGCTATGTTAGGATCCACAATAGTCTTCTTCTATCTCTGGCTGACTGGAATTCGCAGATTGGGAAAGAGAAAGTCCTTGATCATCGGACTCTTGCTGCTTGCTGTGTTCACACCTATTACTCCGATTTTGCGGCCTCTTGGCTCTGTTATTGGATATACCTTGGCTGCGACACTGTTCTTCATCCCCATTGGAGCGGGAATGGCTATCTACTATCTCATGAGTTATGTTGTTCCTGCGGACATCGCTCAAGTTGATGAGATTCTGACAGGAGAGAGTCGTTCAGGAATATACACTGGATTCATCGGGGTGCCTCTGAATATGTTTCAGGCAGCCTCTAGTCTGGTTCTTGGAGGAGTCATGGAATTGTCTGTCATTCTGACAGGGTCGGAGCTTGCAGGGCTCATGTGGTGGGGCCCCGTGTTTGCACCGTTCCTCTTGATTGCGGCATTCATCCTTCGCTATATTGATATTGACCCTGACTTTGAGGCATTCAAACTCGAACGCAAAGAGGGCTCGCAAACATGACTGACTATTTACCTGGGGCGGAACCACTCTTCATCAATGGCAATACAAGAGGATGTCTCATACTCCATGGTGCGGGAGGAGGATGCGCCTGGGATCAAAAGGAATTTTCAACCATCTTGCATGAGAGAACAGGAATGACCGTCTGGTTACCATCACTGACTGGATTTGGGACGAAGCCAGAAGACCTCATTGGAGTCACTCTGGAAGATTGGCTCGCAGATGCGCATTGTGGACTGGATCGTCTCTTAGAAACTTGTAAGCAGGTGTTCATTGTTGGACATAGTGCTGGAGGGGTTCTTGCACTTCTCACTGCTTCGGAGAGGAGTGAGGTCCGTGGTATTGTTACATGGGCGGCTGCTTATGGCGTGCAGAGCAGACTTCTACCACTTCTTCCAGTCTTGAGTAAAATTCCATTACTGAAAAGAACCATCCCAGAACGGCACGAATCCCCTGCACCAAAGTGGCTACGAGATAAGGGTTGGGTGGGGTATGATTGGATTCCGACACGCATTGGTCTGGCTATGCTTGAGGCAATGAAACGCTTGAGGAAATCCCTTGGATGTGTTACCTGCCCTTTGTTAGTCATTCAGGGAACTGAAGATGGATCTGTGACTAAAGATAGCGCTCTGCGAATTTTCAATGGAGTATCTTCTGATAGAAAAGAGATGAAAATGATTGAAGGAGCACCACATCCAATAATGACGGATGATAAATACAAAGATGACCTGTTCAATCTAACAATCGATTTCTTGCAACATATCTGAGCGGCTTTGTCTTGATTATTTTCTGAATGATTTATCTTTGATTTGCTGAAGGAGATTACCGAATCCAACCTTCAACCAAGAGAAAGCTCCCCTAAACTTCTCTCCAAACCAACCAAGTCCAGCCTTCAATCGTGACCCGAGTCCTCTGAAAGTACCAGGAATATTATCCGGATTGAGCCATGCAAAAAAGGCGATGAGGAAGATGACAACTCCCGCCCCAGCGGCTATGGCAATACCAGTACCTAGTGATGAGTCTGGTGGCGGTTCGGTCCCATCAGTAGGTTCTGTGGTTGGTGTTGTTGTATCAGGAGGTTGTGTGTTCGTTGAAGTGCCTGAAGTGACGATCAGCCACCTCGTGATGGATTTATCTTTCGAACAAGTCGCAGTGACAGTGAGATTGTCATCAACAACAGCTGAAACGCTGAACGTATCATAGACCCAGTCATCGGTTGTCTGATTCTCGTAAGTCCTGTTCATGTAGAAGATGCCATTCTTTAGTATCTCTATTGTTTCGATAATGTCATTCTTATTTATAGAGAAGTGTGAAACATTCACTGCGAGAGTCTGTGAGTCAAAGTCATAGACGAGTTGCATGTCCTCAGGCTCATAAGCCATGATTGGAGTGACATAGACCACACTGCTCAACATTGTCATCGTGATGACTATCACGAGCACCATAGTAGTTTTTCGTAACCTCATAACAATTCTCGTCCAATAGTGAATATTATGATATAATAAGCATATTTTGGGCATTCTCGTGGAGAGTTTGAATCTCATTCTTTTCTCTTCTTACTGGGGACATCTGCTTCTCTCAGAAGTTGATTCAGCTCTCGAATCCTATCATTGATTCTCTTCCTCAGAGTCTTGACTCCAGGTGAGTCAGATAATTCGAGTGACCGCTGAAGCGTTTCATGTGCATCCCTAAGCTGACCTTGACTCTTGAATGCCTCAGACCTCAACAAAGCGGCCTGCATTGCTACTCCGGGCATGTCGAATGTGTGCGCATGGTTTTCGAGGATTGACAACCACTTTCCTGACATGACTTCATCCCTGCCCTGAGATTGCTTGAGTTGAGCTACTTCTGCTGTTGCTAAGGCTACCAGAGCTTCGTTCAGATAGACCAAACCCCCCAGTGGATAGAGTATTTCATATGCTTGTCCAAGAGTCCCCATGGCATTGTCATATTCACCCTTAGCCATATCGAGCAAGCCTGATACAAAATGGTACCTTGCCAGATGTTCTTCATATCCGGCTTGGAATACTTTTTTGCCACCTATATTCAATAGTGTTTCAGCTTCATCGAAACGGTCCAGGATTATTAGCGCACGAGCTTTCCTGAGATAGCCAAGATGAAACTCTCTATCATCCAGACAACGGTCAGCCCACTCAAGAGATCGTTGACCATCACCTAGGGCGGCATAGAGTCTCGAGAGGATCGCAAAAATAATCTCATTGCCAACAGGGGGGCAATCGGTTAAACATTCTAATTGACTTGAAATAGCAAGATCGTACTCCCCCAATATTTCATAGGCCAATCCAACACCGCACAATGTTTCTGCTGCGAAAACAGGAACTCCAAGATTTTGGGCAATCTGATAGGTCTGCTCGAATTCATTAAGGCTTTCTTGGGGACGGCTGTTCCTAGTATAATTTCCCATGCGTAACAGAGAAAGGAACTCATACACAGCATCATTATTCGCCTTTGCAAGTTCGTAACCTTTGCGGCAATGAGTTAGTGCATCAGATATTTTGCCCTCTCTGAAATCGATGGCACTTTCAGCAATATGTGCTAGTGGTTTGAAACACGAATAATCTGGTTGTCGATCAAGGATTGCAGTCGCCTCTGAAAGTAGTTTCTCTCCTTCAGGGCGCCCTGACAAGTTATATGCATGAGCGAGAAGGAGCTCAGTGGCAATCCAATTATCCTTAGAAGGTTCCAATGCTGAGTTCAAGGATTGCAATATAGCCTGACAGTTTTCGAATTTATAACTCTCATGAGTCCCCCAGTAATATCGCCATGGCCTGATAGTTACAAGAGAGTTGTACTTGTCTAAGATGGCACTTCTGATGTCCCCTGCATACCAACATTGCGCCTCTGCAATATATACCAAGTTGTCTGAAGCTTCTTTCTCAAGAACCACTTTAGCTAGGCGATCTACAAAATCAAAGTAGCTGCTCGATTCAGTCATGAGGGACTCCAGAATGGATTTGCTTCCCTCATCGATGAATGGATAGTACTTTGTAATGGTCCCCATTGGTTTCATGAAACGATCTCCTCATCGTGAAGATGTTTTTCTATCTCCTGAGTCTTGGCAATGATTCTCTTCCTCAAGGTTGTCACACCAGGAGAGTCGGTGATATGCAATGCATCCGTTAGAACTGTCAGAGCATTCTTGAGTTGGTCATGATTCTGATAGAACTCTGACTTGAGTAGAGCCGCATACATTCTGATTCCAGGTAAGTTTCGTTCTAATGCATGCCTTTCGAGCTTGGAAAGCCATTTTCCTGGCGTAATACCTATGGTGCTACCTTTTGATTGCCCTGCAAGCAAAATTTCTGCTCGTGCTAAATCAAGTAGTACGTTGTTCTGATACAAGATAATGGCTATTCTCTCTATAATTTCTTCTGATTTTTCAAGGAGATCCAGAGCGGCCTCGTAGTCACCTCTCGCAAGCTCAATTACTCCTGCAATATGATAGTAGATTCCCAGCGGGTATTCCTTTCCAGTCTTTAATATCAATGAATATGCAGTGTCTAGATTGTGTTCAGCTTCCTCCACTCTATTCAGTAAGGCTAATGCCCAAGCCTTTGCCAGATATAACCTTGGATATTCAATATGTCCAACATTCTCGAAGGCTTGATTGGCCCATTCAAGAGCCATTTGGCCATCTCCTAGTTCGGCATATGTCCATGAGAGTTCCATCCAATCAGAATCATCACCACCTAGAATCTTGATACATTCTTCTATACTTGAGATTTGGAGATCATATTCGCCAGCAAAACCGAACGCTATGGACGAATCGTACAGGGCTTCGCCAATCATATAAGGGATATCTAGATCTTGAGCCAAATCATACATCTCTTGGAATAAATCTAGTGACTCCTGAACATCAAAATTTACCATGACGCCTGCAAGGGGCTCGAGGTTCAGATATGTGTACAATTTGTCGTCATTGTTTCTAGCGAGTTCCAAACCTCTCTTGTGAGTGTCTATAGAGTCCTTTCTGTATTCTTCCATCCCCTGCACACAACCTTCAAACATAAGAATAAGAGGTTGAAAACACGCTAAACTAGGATTGGACTCTATCAAGCTTTTTGCCCTCTCGAGCGGCTCGAGTAGACTTGGTACATCCCCAAAAGTAGGGTAATGGAGATACGAATGAATAAAATGAAGCTCTACCTCCATCCAATCAGCTAGTGTTGTATCCAACGCCTTGTCTATTGCTGCAACAATAGAATCATGATATTGGGCTTGGTCGCTCACACTTGATTTAATAACATAGCCCCATGGTCTGATACAGGGTTCATCCTTGTATTTCTCTTGAATCAACTTCACTGATTCTTCTGCTCTTGTCCACCATGCCTGAACTGCTGCGATAAAGACCAGAACTAGTGGGACTTTATTCTCAAGAACAACCTTGCATAAGCGCTGCACGAAGTCATAGTAATTACTCGACCCATCCATGAGGGAATTCAAAATGGACTGTGATTCCTCATCGATGAACGGATAGTACTTAGTGATGGTCCCGATCGGTTTCATGAGACAATCTCCTCATCTTGTAGATGTTTTTCAATCTCCTGAATCTTTGTGATGATTCTCTTCTTCAGAGTTATAACACCTGGAGAGTCAGTGATATCCAAAGCCTCACGAAGGACTGCTTCAGCATCTCTGAGTTGATTATGATTTCGATAGAGTTCTGACTTGAGTAAGGCAGCCTGCATTCTGATTCCGTGCAGCTCTTGCTCATCTGCATAAGTTTCGAGTTTACAGAGCCATCTTCCTGGAGTGACAATCTTCGCATTATCCTTTGATTGACCAGAAAGCAAAATCTCTGCACGTGCTAGATCAAGCAGAGTTCGGTTTTGATTCGTACCAGCAGGATTCCGTTCTGCGATGTCCCATGCCTTTTCGAATAGATCAAGTGCATCTAAGAGATTGCCTCTTCTTAGCTCAACTACTCCTGTGAAGTGATAGTAGTTACCCAAGGCCCGTTCTGAACCTGACTTGATTATCATTGAATGTGCGATTTCCAAAGTTCGTTCTGCTTCTGCAAAATTATCCACTAGAGCTAATGCCCAAGCCTTCCAAAGATAGAATATAGGTGTTTCAACAGTCTCATAGAAATCAAAGTACGCATTGATAGATGCAAGAGCTTTCTCACCATCACCTAACGTAGCATAGATTCTGCCGGGAAGGATATCTGGGATATCTTCAAGTCCATAGGCCTTCATCTTCTCGGCGTGACTCGATAGTGCCAGGTCATACTCCCCAGCTGCTTCTAAAACTAAGGCTGAATCATGCAGGGTTTCACCTAGAAAATATGGCACCTCTAGGTCTTGAGCCAGTTCGTAGAGCTCTTCGAAGAGCGCAATCGACTCTTGAACACTTGAATCCCTCAAGAAAGTCGCATGTTCTAAGATATTCATGTAAATGAAAAGAGAGTCATCATATGTTTCTGCAATCTCTCTACCCCTCTCTACCAAATCAATAGACTCCTCTGGACATGCCTCTCTTGACTTCACCATTGCTTCAAAGGCATAGACTAGGGGACTAAAGCAGTTGATGAGGGGATTTGAATCAATCAAAGTCTTTGCCTTCTCAACTGGTTCAAGAAAATCTGGAATGACACCCAAAGGCCAATGATAGAACGCATGAAGAAGGTGTAGCTCTGTCTCCATCCAATCCTCAATAGAAGACTGCAGAGTCTTGTCAATTCCCTCAACAACTGCATCATGATAGAGGAGTTGATCCCGCTGGATGGAATTATGGGCATATCCCCAGGGTCTTACGGATGGAACATCCTTGTACCTCTCCTGGATCAGACCCTTCTTCTCTTCTAATCTACACCACCACGAGTGGACTGCTGCGAGATAAGATAGATTGACTGGAACTTCGTTTTCCAGGACAATGTCACACAATCGATTCACGAAATCATAGTAGCTAGATGACTCCTCCATGAGAGCGTTTAGAATAGACTTACTCTCTTCATCGATGAACGGATAGTACTTTGTAATGGTCCCGAGTGGTTGCACCAAGCTGCACTCCCTCCAGAGTTTCCAGCAATCAAATGGTAAGATAAAGGAAGAGACAAAATATATATAGCGATATCGAGTATATATTATACACGATACGCGATACATAAAACGTGTGTCGTGGTGCGGTGAAGAAGATGAAAAGAGTTGGCGAGCCTGAACGGAAAGGAACCGAATTTGATGTGATGAAGGACACAAGGAAAGCTGCTAGAATCAAACAATCAAAGTATGAAGCGGCCCGAATATACCAAGCTCCAAGGAACGCCCTTCTATACGCTCAACCCATCAGTGGTTTAACAGTGATTGTAGCACTTCTTTTTGTCCCATTGATTACAATACCCGGGATGTTCATTCCGGTGCTTGTTGCTGAGGTCTTTCTCCTCGATTGGACATATTCCAAAGTAGGTGAACTACATCATGCTAGATCATCCATCTCGTACAAATCTGCTGATAGAAGTCCCGAGGATGAGATTGACAAAAAGGTGGCAAGAACAGGACCAAAAGATCAGTTCGTAAGGTAGACCACGAAGAATGTAAGCAAGATACGCGATACGCAATTTTATAAACAGATTGCAGTCAATACGAATTGGGTTAACCATAGTGACCGAAAAAGAAGAGAAACCAAAACGCCTCTCCCTGCGTGAACGTGTGTTGAAGAACATCTCTGCAGATGGATTTGAGGGAGAAGAGCGCGACATCCCAGTCGTTGCTAGGATGAACAAACGGGTCGTCGACACCCTTGACTCATTGGTTGCTATTGGTATCTTCAAGAGTCGGTCGGAGGCTGCGGCTGCTCTGGTGGAGGGGGCCATATCCTCTAGAGAGGACTTTTTCGAGGATATTCGGAAGCAGGCGGCAAGCTTAAGTGAGCGACAAGACGCGGCCATGAAAGAGGCACAGGATGCAATCCTTGGCAAACTCAAGTGAGCTGCAATCAGTGCATGGTTGATGTCTGAGTGAACGACAAGCATACAATTCTGGTTAGTTCAACTATAACTGGTTCTTTCGTCTGAGCCGCTCAATCCGCTGCTCAAGAGGCCCCTTCAGATAGGGCTCTTGCTTGTTGTCCTTCATCTTCTGAAGAACCTCAATGAAGTTTGGACGGATATTGTAGACACCATTATCCACAGCTCTCTCAGCAGAGCTCATCAGGATGCAAAACACAGGAATGAAGGCAACTACCACACCTCCACCAATAAGGAATTTCTCAAAGTCATCAGTGGATTCCACTCCTAGAACCAGAACTGAGTATGCGACGATTGGAATAGCTACTATGAAGAAGAGGATGATTATTGCTACAATTCGTCTTTTTATTGCACGGTCCATCTTCACCTGATGGATCAGAAATGTCGCCATCTCTTCGCTATCGAAATTCTTGACTTCATCGTCATCAATCCGGAGATGGTCTTTCCATTGTCCCTTCTTCGATCTCATGACAACATGCTCAGTCTTACCATCCACCACCCTCGTCTTGTAGGCGAAGTCACCCGATTCGATATGCATCTCGAGTGCACTGTCGATATCTGGATGCGAGGTTTCTAAAGCAGGGGCATCTTGAGCTCCTGCGTTTCGGGATCCGTCTTCCAAGGCATCCACCTCGTGTAGAAGAGGCTGTTCATGAAACAAGATAAAGGCTCCTTACATTATCTGATGGTAGATTCGAGTTAAAATAATACTCCACAAATACATACCATCAGTTTTTCAGATGTGTTGAGAAACTTCACTCGTATGTACTTGTTCCAAAGTAACAAATCATGGACACTGGGTTCGCTCTTGCTGGCGCTATAATACATGCAGTGGTTCACAGTATCATAAGTCCATCTTTCAGACCTGTTTGCCAGTCATTGCCCCCTTTGTGTCTTCCTTTTCGCAGA
>Ga0180437_10001530_pt1 | contig 39474 bp, 34 predicted proteins | sample SS_ome_4_FD_132410 | JGI IMG/M metagenome (GOLD analysis project Ga0180437, IMG submission 132410) | Hypersaline lake sediment archaeal communities from the Salton Sea, California, USA - SS_3_D_1 metaG | ecosystem: Environmental > Aquatic > Non-marine Saline and Alkaline > Hypersaline >...
CCGCAGAAGGAAGAAAGCTTCCTCAACTGAAGCGACCAGCCTGGAAGCGGAACATATATACTGCCACCAGTGCGGAAAACGCGCCTCCAACAGCGACCGATTCTGCAGAGCCTGCGGTACCCAGCTGCGCAGGCCTTGATGTCTGGCAATACCCCCATCTTGGGGCTAATCCCACTTTCTAATTTACCCTTTTACACAAACTCAGGTTGTATTAATCTTGGTGTGACAGAATTCTTTGTGCAGAATCAGGCCAATAACAGCGAAAAACTCTTATTTTGATTCACCTGCTTAACACCTGGAAATTATTTAAATTTTTAGCAAACCCCTGTTATGCGACCTGATAAATAAACCTTGCATAAACCACCCTCGGAGGAGAATGGTATGGAAGCTAGTACAACGCCGCAATCAGGTACCGCCGGAAAGATGAAATTTGTCGTCGGGGGTTTGCTGATCGTTGCTGCAGTTATTTATCTAATCGTAAGTTCCACACAAGCCGGCGCGCAGTATTTTTTAACAGTGGATGAACTGAATGCGCAAAGCCAGGATGTAATCGGACGTGATTTGCGTATTTCAGGCGCGGTAATCGGCGATTCAATCGAGTATGATCCGCAGTCCTTAAACCTGACCTTCACAGTTGCCCACGTGCCTGGCGATAATAACGAGATTGAAGCGCAGGGCGGTCTCGCCCAGGTGCTGTATGAAGCGGTCAACGATCCTGAACGCACTCAACTGCAGGTGGTGTATAACGGTGTCAAACCCGACTTGCTGCGACATGAAGCCCAGGCGATCATGACCGGACAAATTGGAGAAGACGGGGTATTTTATGCCGATGAACTGCTGCTCAAATGTCCCACAAAATACGAAGAAGCCGTACCCGAACAGACAGGTACATGACCGGCGGCGCTGCTTACAGCCCAGAAAATCCAGTGAATTTCCATTTTATCCTTTCAAAAAATAAACCATGATCGCCAATATCGGTTACGGGATCTTATTCATCACGCTGTTGGTCTCCATATACGGGGTTGGGGCCGCTTATTACGGGGCGCGCAAAAACGATCCGCGCTGGATCGAAAGCGCCCGCCTCTCAATGCTCTTAACATTCCCCCTGATCACATTATCCTCCCTCAGCTTGATTTACCTGTTAGTTACTGGCAGGTTCGAACACCAGTTTGTCCAGTCGGTGACCAGCAGCAGCATGCCAATTTATCTGCGGGTGACCGCGCTTTGGGGCGGCCAATCGGGTTCGCTGGTATTCTGGTCCTGGCTGCTGGCTGCATTTGCATCCTCGGTGACATTACGAAAGTGGGATCGCGATCGCGAATTCCTTCCTTGGGTTATCGTGGTCTCTCTTGTAACGCTGGCATTTTTCTTAATCCTGGTCGTCTTCTTCGAGAATCCGTTTACACGCTTCTGGCAGCTACCTGGTGGTGATATCCGGGCAGCCATGTTCCAACCGCAGGGAAGCTCATTGTTCCTCCCGCGTGACGGGACGGGATTAAACCCGCTCCTGCGCCACCCGGGTATGATCATCCATCCCCCGATGCTCTACCTGGGGTTTGTTTCCTTTGTCGTCCCATTTGCGTTTGGCATTGCTGCGCTGGTGACCGGCCGCACGGATGACCGCTGGATACGCATCACCCGGCGCTGGTCGCTGGTCGCCTGGCTTTTTCTTTCGCTCGGTTTATTACTGGGTGGGCGCTGGGCTTACGACGTGCTCGGCTGGGGCGGATACTGGGGTTGGGATCCGGTCGAAATCGCGGCGTTTATGCCCTGGCTAACCGGGACCGCGTTCCTGCATTCCGTAATGATCCAGGAAAAGCGCGGCATGCTCAAGCGCTGGAATATGGTGCTGATCATCCTGACCTACTCACTGGTCATATTCGGCACCTTCCTTACCCGGTCAGGCGTATTATCCTCCGTGCATGCTTTTGCCCAGAGCGCCATCGGCCCGCTTTTCTTCGCCTATATCGGCTTAACATTTACGATATCGCTTGCGCTGTTATTATCCCGCTGGGATGAATTAAAGGCAGAAGGGGAGATGACCTCCCTTCTCTCACGCGAAGCGCTCTTCCTTTTAAACAACCTTTTATTTATGGGCATCCTGGTAGTATGTTTTTGGGGCGTGATATTCCCATTGATTTCGGAACTGGTTACCGGCCAGAAAGTCACCGTCGGTCCGCCGTTTTACGAAAGGGCGACTGCGCCGTTGTTCGCCGGTCTGCTGCTGTTGATGGGCATTGCTCCCCTGGCAGCCTGGCGCCATTCCACTTTCAAAACCCTGGGGCGCACCGTCTGGAAACCTTCCCTTATTTCACTTATCGTCCCTGTTTATGCATTTATACGCGGCATACACCAACCGGCCGCCCTGCTGGGCTTCTGGCTGGCAGCTTTTGTGGCGTTCGTCACGCTGCATGAGTTCTGGCGCGGTGCAAGGGCGCGCGCCAAACGCTCGGGGGAAAACCTGTTCACCGCGCTTTGGCGCCTGGCAGGCCGCAACCGCCGGCGTTACGGCGGCTATATTATCCACCTGGGCGTGGTATTGATGGCGATCGGTATTATTGGGATCGAAATATTCCAGGTTGAAACCCAGGGCACCCTCGCCCAGGGCGAACAGATAACACTGGAAAATTACACCCTTACATATAATTCACTGGCTGTGTTCGACACGGACGACGGTCGCAATGTAGCGCGCGCTGTCATCGGCGTGGAAAAATCCGGCGATTATGTAGGCGACCTGCACCCGCGCCGGGATTACTACCTCGACTCGCAGCAGCCGATGACCATTCCCGGCGTCAGGAGCACCTGGGAAGAAGACCTGTATGTACTGCTGGTCGATTGGCAGCCGGTATCGACCAACAGCGCCACCTTTAAAGTATACAAGAACCCGCTTGTCAACTGGTTGTGGTTTGGCGGTTTGGTTTTCATCTTCGGAACCCTGGTAGCTGCCTGGCCGGATAGAGACCCTGAACCTGTCCCCGTTCGTAAGAAGAAATCATCCTATGCCGCCGCTGAAGCTTGAGAACAAAATGACATTCAGGAAACAATTTGCACGATCCAATATTCCAAATTCGGTTGATTCATTTTGGATCTTAACCTTCATAGCAGCATTGGCGCTTTCACTGAGTCTCGCACTGCCGGTTGTTTCGAGCGCAAATGCCCAGTCAGACAACCCGCAGCCGCCTACAGACGATGATGTGAACGCTGTTGCCAAACAGCTCTACTGCCCGGTATGCGAGAACACCCCTCTGGACGTGTGTCCAACCCAGGCCTGTGAGGAATGGCGCCAATTGATTTACGATAAACTGGCGTTAGGCTGGAACGAGGATCAGATCAAGGTCTATTTTGTTGACCAGTACGGCGACCGGGTACTGGCGGAACCGCCGGCGCGCGGGTTAAACTGGCTGGTTTATATCATCCCCCCGCTGGTATTCCTGGTTGGACTTTTTGTAGTTTACCGGGCGCTGCAAGCCTGGAAGAAAACCCCGGATACGGATCAATCCAGGCTGCCCGATAATATTGAAAGTGACGAATACATCCAGCGCCTGGAAGAAGATTTGAAAAACCTATAGGAACTCGCATGTCTTCTGATTTAACCGAAAATACCATTCAGGAAGCCCAAACTCCAAAACGCCCCCGCTGGGGGCGCTTGTTGGCATGGCTGGGATTGATCGCTCTGCTGTTATTATTATTTACTGCCCTACGCAGAAGCCAGCAAGGACCAGTGGGAGTTGGGAAGAAAGCGCCTGATTTTACACTCACCACTTTCGATGGAGATCAGATCAGCCTTTCCGAACTTGGTGGGAAAGTTGTCGTGCTCAACTTCTGGGCTTCGTGGTGTAAACCATGCGAACAGGAAGCAGCCGATTTGGAAGCCGCCTGGCGTTTGTACCAGCCCGGCGCTGAGGTGGTCTTTTTGGGTGTAGATTGGACAGACACGGAGGTAAAAGCTAAACAATACCTTGAAAAATTTGACATCACCTACCCCAACGGGCCTGATCTGGGTACACGAATCTCGCAAGCATACCGCACAACCGGAGTGCCAGAGACCTATATCATCGACAAAGATGGCACACTGGCGTACGTTAAATTCAGCCCATTTATTTCCCTCAATGAGATTACGAATGCAATTGACCCGCTTCTGGATGAGTGACTCATGCTTCTAGGTTCATTTTTTCTACTGCTGGCATTTTTGGTCCTGATTGTTTTATTCATCGGCCGTCCATTTTTCGAATCAAAGAAGTCTTACGCTTTTTATACCTCAGCTTCCGATGAGCATGACCTTTCAAGCGCGCTTGCTGACCGGGACAGGATACTTAACACCCTGTACGAATTGGATTTTGACTACGATCTGGGGAAAATCCCTGAAGAGGATTACCATCAGCAGCGTTCCATGCTCCTGGAAGAAGGCGTACTTACTTTAAAAACGCTGGATGAAATACAACAGGAAACAGATGAAGGCGCAGGTGAAGACCGCATTGAAAAAGAACTCAGGTCACGCCGTCAGCAGGCGGTTACCGGATTGGAAGGCAACCAGGTCCAAGGCGCACAAAATAGCCTGGGAACTGCGGCACCAGTAAACGGATCGTCCGTATCACATGATCCGAATGACGAACTGGAAGCCATGCTGGCAAACCGCCGCCGGAGCAGGCAGGAAAAAGCTGCCGGTTTCTGCCCAAAATGCGGGGGGCCGCTTGCCAAATCCGATCAATTTTGCCCGAGGTGCGGCGCAAAACTGGCTTGAATTCTGCTATCAAAGAATAGGATAAAATGATCTTATTAAATACCACCCTCCCAGTCGCAGGTTTTCCAAAGGCAATTAAAAAAACAGCTGTATCCTCAACATTCGTATTGTTATTTATTCTGGCGAGCTTGCTCACAGCCTGCGAACTTTCGCTAGCCGCAGACGTCACCCCGCCGCCCGATTTTAAGGGGAATCCACCTGCTGAGAGCCGCGCTGAAGTGATCAATGAACAGCTTTACCCGATCGTACCCCCAGACGCCAGCAAGGGTGAAACGGTATATATAGAAAAGTGCGCGCCGTGTCATGGTTCCACCGGACTGGGGAACGGATCGCGTGCCAGTTCTCTCCCCAACCCGGTCCCGGCGATTGGCACCCCCGAGATCGCACGCCGGTCCACGCCCACTGAGTGGTATACCATCGTAACCGAAGGCAACCTGGAGCGTTTTATGCCGCCCTTTGAGAGTTTATCGGATCGCCAGCGCTGGGATGTGGTCGCATATGCATACAATCTGAGCGCAGATCCGGAATCGATCGCAAACGGACAGGCGCTGTACGAAGTGCTATGCATTAACTGTCACGGAGTCTCCGGTAAGGGGGATGGCGATCAAAACAATACATTCTCAAACCCTCCGCCTGATTTTACGGATCAGGAATTCATGGCCTCCAAATCCGCAGCCGATTTCTACCAGGCTGTGGTGGAAGGGGTCCGGCTGGATATGCCCTCCTTTGAGGACCAGCTGATAGAGAGGGAGCGCTGGGCATTGGCCGATTATCTGCGTTCATTCGTTTTCCCGCCGCTATATCTTTTAAAGGCTGAAGGAGATAATGAGCTATCCAGCCAAGAAATTGATCCGGGGGACGGGACTCTTCTCGATTCCGAACCAAGCATTATGGGGAATGTAGTCGGTGAAGTATTTAACAATTCAGGGGGAGAGGTTCCCAGCGGTCTGGAAGTCACATTATACGGGTTTGAACATGACACGCCGACTTTAACCACCACAACGGAACTTGAAAGTGACGGCACTTATTCATTCGAGGACATCGACCTGCCGGTCGGTCATATATTCTTCGCGACTGTTGATTATGGCGGCACCAGGTACGCCTCAAATATGGCGGTTATCGAAGAAGGTATAGAAGCCATCATGCTGCCCATCGAAGTATATGATTCTACAGACGACTCTTCAGGGCTGGTAGTTGACCGGCTGCACTACTTCTTTGAATTGCTGGAACCCGAGACCCTGCGCATTGTTGAATTGTACGTTATCTCTAATCCATCTAACTTAACCGTGGTTCCGGACGAGGACAGCCAGACTACGATCGCCTTCGAATTACCCGAAGCGGCTTCCAGCCTGGAAATCCTGGACAGCAATATTGGCGAGCGTTTTGTAATGACTGAAAACGGTTTCGCCGACACATTTCCAATCCAACCCGGGGAAGGGGAGAACCAGGTTGTTTTTGCTTATGATCTGCCTTACGACGGGCGCCTGGAATTTTCCCGCCCGGTGAACCTGCTGACCAACGCGGTAGTGATTCTGATCCCGGAGGACGGCATCAGCGTCAAAGGCAACGATATCAGCGACGGCGGTACGCGTGACGTGGAAGGAATGCCCTACCATATTTATAACGGGGGCGGGCTGCTGCCTGGTGACGAATTCAGCGTGATGCTTTCCGGAAAGGGAACGCTGAGTTTTTTAGGGATTACCGGCGATGACAATACAAACCTTCTTTTAGGTATAGGAATTTTTGGAATCGTGCTGGTCGCAGCCGGCGTGTGGTTTTACTTGCGTTCAAAAACCAAGCCTGAGGATAAGGATGAAACCATTGAAGCGCAGACCGATGTTGGTCTGAATGGGATCGACAATAGCGAAACTGCCATGGATGCCATCCTTGCCCTGGACGACCTATATAAGGAAGGGCAGCTGCCTGAAGAGGCTTACCTGGAACGGCGTGCGGAGCTCAAATTACACCTCAAACAGCTCATCGAGCGCGAAGCGCAGGAGAAATAGGGGTCCTTCCATCCGTCACTCCTGTCAGCCAACCTTTCCCCTACACGCAAGCAAACATACCCGATGAGCAGCGACCATAATCCCATCATATCTGTCCGCAATCTGGTCAAACGCTTTGGATTGAAGACAATCCTGCGCGGATTAAGTTTTGAGGTCGAGAAGGGTGAATTCGTCGCCCTGCTCGGTCCAAACGGCGCTGGCAAGACGACTTTCTTACGCATCCTGGCCTCCCTTTCACGCCCCGCCGCCGGGCGAGTAACTGTCTCAGGCTTCAGTCTTCCATCGCAAGCCGCGGCTGTCCGGCGCCAGATCGGGGTGGTATCCCACCTGCCTTTGCTGTATGGTGACCTGACCGCCGAGGAGAATTTACGTTTCTACGCCCGCATGTACAGCATACCAAACCCGGATGCGCGCATCAACGACGTGCTGGATATGGTCGGATTAACCGCCCGCCGGCGCGACCTGGTGCGAACGTATTCGCGCGGTATGCAGCAGCGGTTGGCGATCGGCCGGGCTGTACTGCACGATCCGGAGATCATGTTGTTCGATGAACCCTTCACCGGGCTGGATCAGGATGCCTGCGCCATGCTTGGCGATGTGCTGAGAGAAGTAGCCGCCCGCAGCCGCACAGTTGTGATGACCTCCCACGACCTGTCACGGGCTGCTGACCTGGCTTCCCGTTTTGACGTTATCTCGCGCGGCATAATAACAGCCTCCGCCCACAGCCAGGATATGGACACCGACCTGCTGCTTTCTTTTTACCGGGATGCAATAGGCGCAAAATAGATCAATCGACCGTGATGCAAAAACAGAAAAAATCTTCATACACCAAAACCGCCTGATATGAGCAGCGCAGTGGGAAAATCACAAATTTCTATTCGCCGTTCCTTCTCTGGGTACGCGCGCGCAGTGTGGGCAATTCTCTGGAAGGACCTGGCCGCGGAACTGCGCGGGCGAGAGATGCTGTCAGCCATGCTGGTCTTTGCGCTGCTGGTCATCTTGATCTTCAACTTCGCCCTCGAGCTGGATGCCAAAACGCGCACCAGTGTCACTTCCGGCGTACTGTGGGTCACCTTTGCTTTCGCCGGCACCCTGGGTCTCAACCGTTCTATGGCCATGGAAAAGGACCGCGGATGCCTGGATGGGCTGCTGCTCACTCCGGTGGACCGCAGCGCGATCTATTTTGGAAAAGCGCTCAGCAACCTGGCTTTTATGCTGATTGTGGAAGTGATCGTGCTCCCGGTTTACAGCATCCTGTACAATACCAACCTTTTTAACCCCGGGTTGATTATGGTGATCCTGCTGGGTTCAATCGGATACGTGGGGGTCGGTACGCTGCTGGCTTCGATGGCAGTCCAGACCCGTACACGTGATATCCTGCTGCCGATTTTGCTCTTTCCGGTCGTACTTCCGGTTTTGATCGCAGCTGTGAAAGCCAGTTCGGGCTTCCTGCAAAGCATCCCCATGTCTGAGATATGGCCTTGGCTCAACATTTTAATCGTGTACGATATAATTTTTATCGCTGTAGCATTTATGGTGTTTGATTTTGTAGTAGAGGAATAGCATTTCCTGAAGGATAGATAAGCCTTTAGGATATTTTTACCGTCAGAGGAGGTAACAAGTGGAACCTAAACCAACCTTACTAAAAATCCTGGATATCGTTTCTATCGTATTGCTCTTGATCGCGACCGGGATGGTCTTCTTCTATACGCCCGTCGAAGCTGTCATGGGACAGGTCCAAAAAGTATTCTATTTTCATGTGGCTGCCGGCTGGGTCGGTATGCTCAGCTTCCTGGCTGCAGCATTCGCCGGGATCATGTACCTGATTAAAAGCGACCGCAAATGGGATATCGTCGGTTTATCAGCCGTTGAAATCGGCCTGGTGTTTGCATTTATAAATATCATCACCGGATCAATCTGGGCGCGCCCGATCTGGAACACCTGGTGGACCTGGGACCCGCGGTTGACAACCGCTACAATTATGATGCTGATCTACGCTGCATACTTAATGCTCAGAGCCGGCATCGAAGACCTTGACCGGCGCGCCAGGTTTGGAGCCGTTTACGCCATCGTCGGATTCTTGAGCGTGCCGCTGACGTTCTTTTCGGCGCGGTTATTCCGCACCATCCACCCGGTTGTGGTTGGGACAAACCAACCCGGCGCGGAAGGTTCATTCGATATGACTGCCAAAATGCTGCAAACGTTTTTATTCAGCCTGCTGGTGTTTTCATTCATTTTCGCTGACCTGCTCTGGCACCGCATCCGCCTCGGACGTCTGGCCGACAAAGTCGAGCAGCTCAAACTGAAAACGATGGAGTAAAAAATAAATCTTACGAGGTCGCGGCCTCAATCGAGAAAAAATGAATAAATCAAAATTAGACACATCGCTCAATATTCACCTCGATGGAAAAAGCGCCCGAAGCAATCCCCCGCTCAATACTGAAATTCATCCAACCAAAATAAATCCCAATGGAGTGAAATTATGCAATCCCTACTTCTAGAAGGACCCGCCGACACTGCCTCCTACATGATCGCCGGGTTCGTTGTAATTTTCGGCGTCATGCTGCTGTACGTACTCAGCCTGTATATACGCAAGCGCAACCTGGAGCAAGACATGGAAGTGCTGAACGAACTGGTTGATCAGGCAGAATAAGGTTGTTAACGCCCCCGGGTATTATTTCATATATGCATGCAAATAAATCCGGACTGCGAATGTACAATTTGCAAACACAGTAGACTATACGCATCGATTTGCCAGATATATCTGTCACCGTATCCGTTATCCTCTAACCCTTCCGGAAAATGACCAGCAGCGTCCTGCGATTGTATCCCCAACCTTCATTAGAAGAGCCGCTTGAAGGGCTCTATCTGGGTCACGATTTGCGCGCAGCCGCCCCCACAGAACATAAAGCGTACGTATACAGCAATTATGTAACCAGCCTGGATGGACGCATCGCGGTACCCCACCCCTCCAAACCAGGCCTGGTTGTGCCTGATAACGTGGCTAATGCGCGCGACTGGCGCCTGTTCCAGGAGTTAGCCGTCCAGGCGGATGTGCTCATCACCAGCGGCCGTTACCTGCGCGATTATGCCGAAGGCCGCGCCCAGGAAATCCTGACCGTCTATAATGAACCGCGTTTCGCCGACCTGGTCAGTTGGCGAAAGCAGCGCGGCTTATCCGCCCGACCCGACATGGCTGTCATCAGCGGCAGCCTGGATTTCCCAATCCCGAGCGCGTTAACCCAGGACGGGCGCAGAGTTAGCGTAGTGACTACCCGCAGCGCTGACCCGGAACGCGTTAAAGTAATTCAAGACCAGGCTGGAAGCGTCCTTTTCGCCGGCGATACGACCGTGACCGGGGAAAGCCTGGTGGAAGCCCTTATGAGCGCCGGCTACCGGATTATTTACAACACGAGCGGACCGAAAGTGCTGCGCCTGCTGCTGGCATCCGGTATGCTCCAGCGCCTGTACCTGACCACAACCAGCCGGATCCTGGGCGGGAGCCCGTTCTCCAGTATCGTCGAAGGGGACCTCTTGCAGCCCGCGCTCGATTTCAAACTGAATTCACTCTACTACGACGCCCACGCCCCGGACGGCGCAAGCCAGCTGTTTTCCTCTTACGATTCTGTTTAAGCGAACTTCGGTCGTCACCCCAAACTCTCCAACACGAGTTACCTCGATCCTGCCCCCATGTTTCGCGTACCAGCGATGTCCCCCGTTTTTCCCTTACCCCCTATCCCCTGCCTTATCCTAGCCCAATACATCGCGGAACGAATTTTAGTCCCTACCTTTACCGGAACAAAGCCTCCCGCTAGTCGTGCATCCCGGATTACGCGGGAGCGCAAACAGCGGGATAATTCTATTTGACAATCCCTTCACAAACATGCTAGACTATAACCTCGAATAATTTACAACGCGATCAAGGAGAGTCAAACATGGATAAATGGGAATACCTGGTCGTCAGGACTTTTGGCGGTGTGGTGATGACGGCAAACGGGATCGAGGTAGGCGAAATGTCGGGCGGTCAGCCGATGGGCGAGATGCTGTACGAGTTCCTGGAAGCGCGCGGACCGGAAGGCTGGGAAGTGGTCGGTATGGCCGGCGTGCGAGAAGGATCTGAAATTGTTCTCAAACGTCCGTTCATTGAAGAAGAAGAGTAGGATTTTTCAAAGGTAAATATTTCTGTTAAATCGAATCTTGATTATAAAAAACCCTGGCATTTTGAAACTGCCAGGGTTTTTGTTGTTAACAAGAGAGTTTGGCTCAAAGGCTGTAAACAACCTCATTATTACCTATCAGCGCGATATTGTTTGAGAAGTTGCCTCAAAAAGGCGCTGCCCCTATGGGATGCTCCCTGATGCGGCCGACTTGTCCTGCTGCACCCGTAGACGCACAGGTCAACAAAACACACTGCTGCATAGAAGACCTTCCTCCTCACTCATTTCTCCCCTGCCGCAAACAAAGTCCAGGGTTGGGTCGGACGGTCCTTGATGTACCCCTCCAGGTGATCCCACTGCTTGTATTCGTTGAAGTAATCTTCGGCATCAAAAGGCATGCCGCTTGAGCTTCCCCAGCGCGCCCAGAAACTTAACTGCTCAGCCAGATCGCTGTCCATCACTTTGCCATCCACTGCCCCAGCCGGCATGAACGGCAGCCTGGCTGGCCAGTATTCGAAGGCATCCAACTCATAATGACCCTCAACGTTGCGCGAGCCAAGTTTTTCTTCCTTCAAATAAACATCGTAGTGATCTGCCAGAATTTCCTGCGCGATTTCGGCATCGATCTTTCCATAGTGTTCCTGCATGAGTTCATTCAGTCTTACCCGCCTGGCGCCCACTGAGATGCGTATATCGTAATATAAGGCAGCCGAACCGGGACATTCATGGTTGCGGATCTTCGGGTCAGCAGGTCCGTTAAACCCGACATAGAAGCCGTCCTTCGTACGATCAATTCCTGAATACTTTAAACCTAATTCAAAGCGCATGATCTCGCCGGTGTTTGTATCAGCCAACAGCCATCTGTTGGCATAGCCGCCTTCGATATTTCTTCTGCTCACCAACCAACGAATGGATTTGCGGAATCTCAACAAGACTTACTACGACAACTGGTCAAAGAGCTCAAAAAGCCGGATTTGGAGCCGACTCATCGTGATGAGATCCTGGATCAGATGCAACGATTAGTGGAAAACGAAGATTGAGACATTGTGACTGGTTCCCTACCAGATCAAGGTTTTGATAGTCGATGGGGATGAGTTTACCGCATTTTTGGGCCTCCGGCTGGGCAGAAAGAAAATGGGCAGAGAAAAACTCTGCCCAGCCGTCTGGCCACTCGAGGCGGCGCTCAGGTTGCTCTCCAGCATTGCCCTATCCTCCGCTCGAGTATGGCGATTCTATCATGATCATTTTTATCTCAGCTGGTCAACTTTTCAATTGACATAATCATCCACTTCCAGGAATATTTACCATAACTGAATAATATCTTTGACCGGTTATAGGCATTTTCACAGCGGTACTGGCGTGTCCGAGAATGGATGCGATCAGGTTGTGGCCTTGGCCGATGGTTAGTCCGTGGGGAAAGATGTTGCGTCAGATCCAATCGACATAGGATTGTTCGGTCCGATAGGAATAATGTTTTAGGCGCATCGCATCGCGGACCTGATCGAATAATTTCATAGGTTTTTTGTCATTACTTGATTTCCAGTGGTATATTCGTGCTATACTTTTGGGATGGTTCATTTTTGCAGAGAAATTATAACCATCCCATACTTTTGACTGAATTTTACCCTATATTAATCTTTGGCAATCTAAAAAATTTAGGCCGACTGGAATCTATAAGTTTAAGGGTGCCACAGGCAACCTAAACACAAGTTAGCTTGCCAAAACGCATCCAACATAATCATGGTATAAGAAGATTCCATCAAAATTTGGTTCAGCTTTAACCAGTTTGTTAACTATTATTCAGGAGAAAATATTATGAAGACAGAAAAACTGACCACACCCATTGGCGATTTTGAATTTGTGCTGGATGGGTATCCCACAAAAGAGACTGCCCAGAAACTATTTGATGCGCTCGATTTTCAGCGCGCCTGCCAGGCTTACCTTGACTTTATGCCGGCGATGTCGATGTATTCCCTGCTTGAAGGGCAGGAAAAAGGCTGGGGTTGCAAGGAGTGTTCTGACCTGGTCGTATCCGCAGATTTACTGGATGCCACCCCGCTGGTTTTGACCGGCAATACGGAAAGCATCTATTTTTCCTGTAATGTAGACCTCAAGAAAGATGGTCCCACGGTGGTTGAGATTCCCCCGCAGGTTTTAGGGATGGCCAACGATGCCTATTTCCGGTTCATTGTTGATTTTGGTATGGTTGGTCCGGATAAGGGCCAAGGGGGCAAGTATCTGTTGCTGCCGCCAGATTATGAAGGTGAAGTTCCTGAAGGTTATTTTGTCGCCCGTTCTCGCACCTACAAAGTATGGATTATGGCGCGCGCTAGCCAACAAATCAGCGGCATGGGGGAGCAGGCTATTAAATGGTATAGTGATCATTGCGCGGCGTATCCGTTAAAAGACGGTCCCAGAAAGCCCAATATCATCAACGCCAGCGGTTTAGTGGCAGATACCACCCACCCCAATGATTTCCAGTATTTTGTCAATCTCGATCAGATGGTCCAATATGAACCCACAGAGGCGTTTAACACGGAACAGTTGGGGTTATTAAGAGCGCTGGGCATCGAGAAAGGCAAATCGTTTAACCCAGATGAGCGCATGCGGAAGATTCTCGATACTGCTGCCAAAACGGGTTTCGGCATGGCTAGGGCAATTGCCTATCAGTCGCGCGATCCGGAAGTTAAAGTATACCCAGATCGTAATTGGGAATATATTTTTGTGGGCGGCAGCCATGAATTCTTGAAGAACGGTGTCCGCAACCTGGATGCCAGAACGCTCTTCCACTTCACCGCCATTTGCGTGACACCCGCTATGGTTAATAAAATAGTAGGCGCGGGGTCTCAGTATCTGGGGGCCTATGTGGATGCGAATGGTGATTACCTGGATGGAAGCCAAACCTACCAGTTACATCTGCCACCGAATATTCCCGTCAACAACTTCTGGTCGGTGACATTATACGATCCCAAGACCCGCTCGCTGCTGCAAAACGGGATGCCCAAGCCTAGCATCAGCCAATTTGATGGGCCGGAACAGAATGATGATGGTTCTTACGATGTCTTCTTTGGCCCGGAAGCCCCTGCTGGAAAAGAAAAGAACTGGGTCAAAACCGTTCCCGGTAAGGGTTGGTTTTCCTATATCCGCGTTTATGGACCGCTGGAGCCCTTCTTTGACCAAACCTGGAAACCGGATGATATTGTCAAGATTGGGTAATTGAGTACTTGTTTTGGTAGATTAATAAAAAGCAAGCTAACCCAAGCTGCACTTGACCGGGGATATGCCCCTTGAGTAAGCGGCGCGATTTTTCCAATCTAGTTTGGTGCAAATTGCGTCAGGGTCAAACTCGCTCCGGTAAGCGAGCAACCTGTTAGATTGCAAAAGAGAGGATTACAAATAGACATAATAAGCATTTAAACACTTTAACCATTGTGTACATAAAGATAGGAAAAGGGCCGGTAAATCGGCCCTTGTTTTTTGTACTCAAATCTGTTACGGTGTTTTTAATGGACAAAATCCAGGCTGGCAGGATTTATGTCCACAGTATTTTATGAACTTTGTAGAACCAATTCGCGATCGCAGAAAGATCGCTCAAATCAAAAATCAACTTCGAGGACAGCATCGCTATCGTGATTTATTATTGTTTGTGGTGGGTATCAATACAGCATTGCGGATTTCAGACTTGCTGGAATTACATGTTTACCATTTCCTTGATGACCACCAACAACCCAAACAACGATTTTGGATCAAGGAACAGAAACGAGGTAAACGTCAGGAAGTTGTGATCAATGCCAGTATCCGGGATGGTCTGGAAGAGTATATTGTAGCTTATCCTGAAGTCATTGGCGACCAAAATAACCTTATCTTCTTCAACCAAAAGGACAATGGTTTCATGAAACCAATCAGGCGAGGCCAAGCCTGGAAGATCATTACGACGATATGTCAACAGGTGGGATTGCGTGGTAACTTCGGTACACACAGTCTGCGAAAAACCTGGGGATATCATGCTCGTATGCAAGGCGTCGATTTAGCATTGATCATGCACAAACTCAATCATGAGTCCATTGCTTACACTAAAAGGTATTTGGGAATTACTGACGATGAATTGGAAGCAGTGGTACAACGATTGAATCTTTGACCCCTAAAGGATGACTTTTTCTGTTATCATTGCCAGTGCATTCACTTCGGATCGATTTCCCCCAAATTTTATTTAATGTAACCGTTCTTTTGCGCCTTCGACCGCGCCATCTATAATATTTTTCTTTCATGCGCTCACTTGATGTGATGCGCAAAGTCCTTTCGCAAAGCAACTAATACGTATTTGTAAAAAGCCTCATTATCATGATTATTCAACACGACATCCACCTTTCTTGCTCTGCTGTCCCGGTGAATATCATGGCAGGCTGGAACAGGTCCGTGATGATCCACGGGTGCACCTGTGAACGTTCATCCTCCAACACCCCGCACTTCCGTAGAAGAACTGACTGCGCGTAAAGAATAACAATGACTGCGATTGCGTTTACCAGCAGCTGAAATGGGACCATAGCCTTTTAAAGGTTTAGGTTTTTTGATACCTGGTGGCGCACCTGAACCATAGCACCGCTCCCAGAAATCCTGTCGCGGTTCTTGTTGTTATTCCACTGCTGCCAGCGGCAAATAATAGTTTTGGGGATTGCAAATACCAGGTTTTACAAATGAAACGCCCCAGAAACCGGTATCGAGACCTGGATCCTGCGTTATCCAGTTCTCATCACCTGTTTCGGTATGAATGATATTCCCGGAATTTGGCGGGCTGAATCCAACGATCCAAACCTTTTCTGGATCTATGGCGCTTACCCTGAGCAGGTGGTAAAACTCGTTTCCCGAATCTGACGGCATAGGATATGTATGCCATTTCGAACCGTCATACTTGAAAATGCCGTCGTTATCTCTGGCGAACCAGATATTTTCATTGTCCACCGCAAATACGCCATTCCAATCGTAAAATCCACCGCCTTCTGCCGGCGTTTTATCCTGCCAGGTCTTACCGCCATCCGTTGTATGCAGCACAGTGTCATTCCCAACCGTCCAGACAGTTTTTGAATCCAATCCATGCACCGAAATCAGGTAGCCGCCCAACTCACCCTTTTGGTGGTAAGTTCGTTTCCAGGTCTTCCCCCCGTTTTTCGAACGAAGGATAATTCCGGGTTCATCCTGACACGATTGGTCGCCACATCCACCAACCACCCACACATGGTTGGCATCGCTTGCATATACCCCGAACAAGCCATAACCAGTTGCAAGACCTTGCGCCTGCTTATTCCAGGTCGCACCACCATCTTTGGTGAGTAGAATCACATCCCCTCCGGCTGCCCATGCAATACTGTTATTGACGGCATGTATTGCGAGAATTCCGACTTCCGGAATCTGGTCCTTGTCCCCCTGCCTTGTCCAGCTTTTCCCACCGTCTTGTGTGCGCAGGATCACCCCATAACCATCCGAAACGCCGCCAACCACCCAGGCGTTGCACACATCAACTGCTGACACGGTCGCCAGATCAACATCCGGAATTTCACCCTCTGAACCCTGCCTCTCCCAGCGCGAACCTCCATCGGTTGTGTGCAGGATTATCCCGTAACCGTCCCCGAGGCTGTTCCCCGCAACCCACCCCACACCGCCAGCCGTGACAGGATATTTAAAAAGTGAAGATTGAGGATTAAGATTCTCATTCTCGATAAGGGAATTGTTCGATAAACCAAGTGTGAAAATTGCCCCCAACAATAATAATGAAATAACGACAATGGATGCTCTCTTTTTGTAAAACACGACGTCCCTCCTTAGGTGAATATAATATATCACTTTCTCTCGATTAACGGGAATTAGAAATATCAAACCGTTTTAGAACATCCTCCATATGCAGCAGAGAACCAGTTAGACAGCTATCCAGCAACGTACATGCATAGTAAAACTAAGCACCTGGTTTATAGATTTATTATGTAAATATTGTTCACCAGCACATATCACTGGTCGGGATAACAATATCCACCACTCACAAATGAGACGCCCCTTAAACCGGTATCGGTCCCAGGAGTTTGTGATTCCCAAATTTCACCACCTGTCGCAGTGTGATAAATAATTCCTAGATCCTCACCACAAGGAGGCCTGCACCTCCCGACCAGCCATGCTGTTTGATTATCCAAAGCACTTATACCGAGATTGTAAAAGCCATTTTTAGGCGATGTTTGAGTATCCCAATCATTTCCATCGTATTTAAAAATTCCATCGGCGTCTCGAGATACCCAAACAGAGTTTTCATTTACTGCAAAAACACCGTTATAGTCGAAAAAGGAAATTCCTGGTGTGAGGTCTTGCCAGGTATCTCCACCGTCTGTTGTTTGTTGAACGGTACCATTGCCGACAATCCAGATATTGTTGTCCCCCGATCCATGCACAAAAATCAGATATTTGCCCAGTGCTTCCGGGTTTGGAACATAAGTTAACTGTTCCCACGAATTCCCGCCGTCTTCTGATCTAATAATGATCCCACATATGTTTTCCGGACAAGTTCCTGTAATACCTCCAACTGCCCACACGTGACTGGCGTCACTGGCGTAGACACCCGTAAGAGGATAAATTGGTATCGTACTCTGGTCCTGCCGCTTCCAGGACTCCCCGCCGTTCATTGTATTTAGAATAACACCATCACCTCCAACAACCCAGGCGGTTTGTTTGTTGACACCATGCACTACAGAGGTTGCCACGTCCGGAATCTGGGTGGTGTCCCCCTGCCGCACCCAGGTCTCACCGCCGTCAGCGGTGTGCATGATCACGCCGTATCCTCCATCCCTACCTCCTACAGCCCAGGCTGTACAAGCGTCAACAGTAAAAACACTCGTTAAATTAACATCCGGGACATCTTCAGAAGACCCCTGCCTGATCCAATTGGCTCCTCCATCCTGGGTGAACAGAATAGTACCGAAACCATTATCAGATTCACCAACAGCCCAACCGATATACGGCTTTACATCCCGGGATACAAACGGTAGGTATATAAAACCCTCACCGCCCCACTCGTAAGCGCCGATATCCACCGCCGAAAACTGTGGCCGCTCGACACCGTCAAGGTCCTCCGGTGGCGCAGGAGGCACACCGGCAGGGTCGCCGGCGTCAAATGCTGCCGATGCTCCAGTCAGGTGGTAATCGTGTGCAGCCGAGTCCACAAACGCGGGATCGCCAGAGACTGGATGGGTCTCGCTGATCACCCCGCTGCCGCCTGTGTCTGTCCCATTGCCGTTCCACAGCGTGTAGCGCACCACCGCCGTCATGCTTTCCGTCACGCTGATGCCCGTGGTATGGTCAACAATTATATTATTGGTGAAGGATACAACAGGAGTATTCCCTACATCAACCAGCACACCGGTTCCGCCGTTTGCGTTAAAAGTGTTATTTGTAATCTCTCCCTTTTCCGTTTCCCCCAGCAGGTGCATGCTCAACCCGCTGCCCTCACTGGCAGAATTACCAGCCACCACGTTGTTATTGAATTCGAAACCATGCGTCACAACAGCAGCCGCGCCTCCTTCAGAGAACTCTCCTGGGTCGGCGCTGGCCTGGTTCTGCAGGAACAGGTTTCCTTCCATGCGTGTGTCAAAGCTGTGCGGCCCGTAACTTTCAACACTTAAACCGCCCCCGTAACCGATGCTTTCAGCACTGCCGCGGTTAGAATTGAAGCGGTTGTGCTGCACCTGAGCACCCACAGTGTCTCTCAGCAGCAACCCGCCTCCTGACCCTTCACCCAGCAGGCTGGCAGTATTATCAGTGATAGTATTGTCCGACAGCACATCGTCTGTTGATCCTTCCAGGAAAATACCCCCACCGTATCCTTTCATCTCAAAACTGGCGACATTCCCGCTGAAAGTGTTGTCTAGGAACTCCCCATCATTCAGCATGTAACCAAATATGCCGCCGCCGTAGGATAGCTGTATCCCGCTAGGCAGCGACGACATGCTGGTTGTGTTGCCGCGCACTTCATTTCCAGCCACCGTAACGCCCTCGATCGTCTCCAGGCTCATCCCGCCCCCGTAGTCGTCCGTGTACACCTGGAAAAGCACACCCCAGTTATCGACCAACTGATTGTCCGATATATAAACATCCTCAGCGATGTACACGTGCATACCTCCGCCGCTGCTGCCGCAGTGCAGCGCGCCAAGGTTGCTACGCAATACGTTGTTAGTGATTGTCAGACTCTTTGTTGAACGGAACTGCGCGCCGCCGCCGATCCCCCCGCCGCCCTGGTCTGGACATTCCCAACCAGCGTGGGCTGTGTTGCGTGTCAGCAGGTTATCGTCGATCCAGACATCCTGGCTTTCGTCCACATTCAAACCTCCACCAGCGCCTGAATCTCCCGACTGGGAAGCCACATTGTCTCGGAACTGGTTCCCTTCGACCAGCGTGCCGGGTGCCTGGTACAGGTACAACCCGCCCCCGCTGCCGTTCGCCTCCACGCTGGCGGTGTTGAACTGGATCATGTTATCGGCGATGACCGTTCCGCCGAGCGCAGATTGGCCAACAAACACACCCCCGCCGTAACCGTTGTTGCTTTGGCTGGCGGTATTCCATTCGACAGTTGAATTCAAAAGGTGCAGGCTGGCGTTCCACGAATAAATCCCGCCCCCACCGTCAGCGCTGACTGCAGGTGCATTTAGATCCGCTGGCATGTTCGGAGCATCCAAAATTCGACCGGTCAGTTCATCCATCCGGGTCAATGCTGCCTGGTAGGCTTGCTGCCCGCCGGGAAACACTCCCCGCGCGTTCAGGTCCGCTGCGCTGGCTTGCAGCATAGATGCCCGTCCGGAAACGTAATCTGAGGCATACTCAAGCTTCACAGCGCTCAATAAAGATGAAGCCTGCGCGGTAACAGGGAGTAAAGGCGTGCCTAATCCGCTTCCGGCTCCATTAACAATCTTAAACCCGTCCACAATGACCATCGTGTCGCTTGTCGCGCAGGTGATGCTGATCACCCTGCCCAGTTCCTGGCCATCTATTACACTGCTTCCCAAAGTGCGGGCGCTGAAATCTTCATTCCAACCGCCTGTCAAAGTGATGCCTTCCGTTATGGACAGGTTTTCATCGTACGTGCCGGATTTGACCATGATGGTGTCGCCGTCCGCGGCTGCATCCACGGCCTCTTGAATAGTGCCGTAGTCATCGGGCACTTTGATGGTGACGCCAGCCGAATGGGCTGGCGTAAGGTTACCTGCTCCTACTATCAACAGGGCTGTCATAACAAACGCGCAAAAAGTAATCAATACGAGATGGAAATAGCGGTTCATCGGGCTGCCTCCTTTTTGCCTTTCAAACCTTATGATGAAAAATCCTCACTGAATCTTCTGGTATTTATTAAATTGTCATATATATCTTACATTTTTTTGTTTGTAAATAATATTCTAGGACAATTCTCATTGCTGTGCAATGGTTTTACTAAAGTGATATGCAACCGATCAAAGCGAGTTGAACCACCCCTGCCAACCACAACGTTGATTGCAGGCTTATAAGTAATTGCGGACGCTGTTATACCGGTGGGGAAAAATTTATCGGAGCGGCTCCTGTATCACCGCCAGTACAAGCCTATCCGGTGATCCGCTGACCGGACTGCTGAAAGATAACACCGGACCTACAAAAACACATGCCCTGCTGGACGGCAGCCAGGTCATCAACCACATCCCGGCTGGTTCCTGTACTGTTGCGGAAGACCGGCTCCGTTACACGCGCTCTGCTTTGAAGGACTGCGACATCGGCGCTTTCGAGTAATATCACGGCTTAAAAAAATCACTGCTCAACCTGAAAGAAACAACATCCAGTGAATTTGCGAGAGAGCGGCACCATTCAGTCAGGTTGCCTTGTATAAAATCTTCACAGGTCGGAATTTTTTTCTTTCGATTGCGGCAGTGACCGTGGCAATCTCCCTCCCAACCATGAGACTGCAAATAATTACTGTAAATCAAGTTGCCTCACATAAACGCTGCGCGGCCAATTTGTCCGACAAAACATCCATTTTTTTAACAACGATCGACTACGATAACAAAAAGATGTTTTTCAAAATCGCGGATTTATGTATTTCCAGCCGGTCATGTTTAACGACTAGATTTCGACGAATTAATTGAGGATATAAAAATCCCTGGTGTTTTCTAACCACCAGGGATTATTTTTTGTGAACCGGGCGGATCTTTTCCCTGTTTTCGATCTTCCGGGAACTTCACCCAGCTGTATCAGGAAATAGGTTTAAATTTCAAACAGAATTCAGAATTTCTTTCAATGCCGCTAACAAAAGGGTCACATTTTCCCTGCGCGAGGAATAACCCATCAACCCGATACGCCAGACCTGTCCGGCCAGCTGGCTGAAACCGCCTGCAATCTCAACATTGTATTCATCCAGCAGCCGCTTGCGAACCAACATATCATCCACCCCATCCGGAATACGCGGTGTGGTGAGGGTTGGTAAGCGGATCTCCACCGGTACATGCAGCTCGATACCCATTGCCTCGAATCCCGCCCACAACAACTCAGCGTTCTTCCGGTGACGTTTGAACCTGGCTTCCAGTCCTTCTTCGTATGCCAGCCGTAAACCCTCCCGCAGCGCAAAAATGGTTGAGATCGGTGCGGTATGGTGGTAAGTTCGCACATCCCCCCAGTAATTGTCCAGCAAACACAGGTCCAGATACCAGTTGCTGGTCGGTTTTTTGCGCTTGCACATCACCTCGCGCGCCCGGTCATTGATGGTCAGCGGCGCCAGACCGGGCGGGCAGCTGAGACATTTTTGGGCTGCGCTGTAAGCGATATCGACCTCCCATTCATCAATCTTCACCGGCAGTCCGCCCAGGGAGGTAACGCAGTCCAGCAGGAATAAACCGCCGTAATTGTGAACGATGCGGCTGATCTCTTCAACAGGCTGCCAAGCGCCTGTTGAAGTCTCAGCATGCACCATGGCGACGATCTTGGCCGGTTTGGCTTTTAATTCCGCTTCAATTTCGGCAGGATCAATTACTTCGCCCCATGGTTTTTCCAGTTTGCGAACATTGGCGCCGTAGCGGGCAGCCATGTCGCACAAGCGTTCGCCAAAATAGCCAATTACGCCGATTAAAACCTCATCCCCGGGTTCGATGAAATTGCACAGGGCGGCTTCCATACCAGCGCTTCCGGTGGCGGATATTGGCAGAGTCAACTCGTTCTCGGTCTGGAACACAAACCGCAGTAATTCCTGGGTCTCATCCATCACTTTTAAAAACTGCGGGTCCAGGTGCCCCACCAGCGGCTGCGCCATGGCTCTCAATACGCGCGGATGCGCTGTGCTCGGTCCTGGGCCTAATAGAATTCGTTCGGATGTATTCAAGTCAGTATAGTTGGTCATTTAGTCCTCCTGTAAGTTAATACCTCAATTTTATCATTAGATATATGCGGGTATTTTTCGTTATAATTTATCTTTAGTTCAATATCATTGTGAGTTCGATGGGAATACCAAATGTAGCTCGTCACTCTGATGCAAAGCGAAAAGTCTTGATTCTTCGCTCCGCTCACTAAAATCAGGGATTAAAATTCGTATTGCTCACCTGAAGATGACCTGGTGCCAGAATGACAGTCCATGCCTTTCTATTTGGTTAACAGATCAGCGGCATTTTATTGGATTCATACTTTATATCTATCTCCGGGAGTATCAAATGCATACACACAAGCTTGGTTCGAGCCACCTGAAAGTCTCTGCCCTCGGAATCGGTCTCGCTGCTCTCGGAAGACCAGGATATATTAACCTCGGTCACGCGGACGACCTGCAAAAAAATTACGATACAGAGAGCATGCAAAAGCGCGCCTGCCGTGTGCTGGACGCAGCTTATGCCGGCGGTGTACGCTACTTCGATGCAGCCCGTTCGTACGGCAAGGCTGAGCAGTTCCTGGGAAACTGGCTGGCATCCCGTTTTCCCGAACCAGGCTCGGCAGCTGTTGGATCAAAATGGGGATATACCTACACAGCTGGCTGGCAGGTTCAGGCCGAGAAGCACGAGGTAAAAGAACATACACTGCCAGTGTTGAAAAGTCAATATCAGGAGAGCCGCTCCAATTTAGGCGCGTACCTTGACCTGTACCAGATTCATTCCGCCACGTTAGACAGCCGCGTCCTGGAAAACATAGATGTACTAAAAGAATTGGCGCGTATAAAATCGGAGGGATTGTTAATCGGTTTTTCGGTCAGCGGACCGCAGCAGGCACTGGTTATCCAGACCGCACTGGATATCAAAGTTGACGGCCGGCGGTTGTTCGACAGCCTGCAGGTGACCTGGAACATACTGGAACGATCCACCACGCAGGTCTTGAGAGAGGCGCACGAAATGGGTGTGGGAATCATCGTCAAAGAAGCGCTGGCAAACGGGCGCCTGACTGATAAAAATACAGCCCCGGATGATGCGGCAAAACTGGCAGTTTTTAAGGAAGAAGCCCAGCGCTTGAACGCTACAGTTGATGGATTGGCGTTGGCCGCGGTACTCGCCAAACCCTGGGCGGACGTGGTGTTGAGCGGCGCGGCTAGGGTCGAACACCTGGAATCAAATCTGAAAGCTGTAGATGTGGCGTACGATGGGCAAGCAGAGAACCGCTTATTTAAACTGGTAGAAGATCCCGGGGTATACTGGGAGACCCGCAGCAGACTGGCCTGGAATTAATGACAATAGTCCCCCTCGCGAATATATTATCAGCGCATTGACACCAATCCTTTACCGGGCGAGTCACTATCCCCTTTTCCCTGATCCCCTAAACCCCTAACTCCTTATCCCCTAACCCCTTCTGCCTTGCCTTAATAATCGCCTGAGAGCGGTCCGCTACCTGCAGCTTGTTAAAAATATTCGAAACATGATTGCGTACCGTCTTGGGGCTTATCGATAGCTGTCCGGCAATGTGGGCATTATTGCTCCCGCTGGCGATCAAATCCAGCACTTCTCCCTCGCGCTCTGTCAGTTCGGGAAAGACATCGGGGGCTGTCTCGGCTTTCGGGCTGGAAAAGTAGTTCATCATGCGAGTGGCAATTGCAGGTCCGAACAGGGCTTCCCCGCTTGCCACAGCCCGCACAGCCCGCAGCAATTCCTCCTGATCCGCCCCTTTTAAGATATACCCGCGCGCGCCGGCTCGCATAGCTGCGAATACCGAATCGTCATCCTCGTACATGGTGAGTACAATAATCCCAATTTTTGGACGGGTATGGAGTATTTGGCGGGTCGCTTCGATGCCGTTCAGCTGCGGCATTTGGATATCCATCAATATCACATCCGGCCGGGTTGAATTCGCCAGCGAGACCGCTTCCACGCCGTTCGAAGCCTCCCCAACTACCTGCACATCGGGCACTGTACTGAAAATTGCATTCACACCTTCTCGAAAAAGGGTGTGGTCATCAACAACCAGTATTCGAATCAAAGACGCTTTCATTTGCCAAATCCAATCATCCTTAGGCTCTTAAAATCCAGCTACATATGATCTAATAATTATTCCGATTCCGCATCCCAAACTACCGGCAGCCTCACAGTTATGCAGGTGCCGTCTTCCTGCGAGCTGTGCATGTTGAATGTGCCGCCTAATTCTTCCGCCCGTTCCTGCATCGAATTCAAACCGATACCGGCTCTTTTACCACCCTCCGCACCTCGCCCGTCATCCCAGATGACCAGTGTAAGGTTCTCATCCAGGTCTAACTGCAAGACACAATTATCAGCATCCGCATGCTGCAGGCAGTTGGAAATGGCTTCCATCGCGATGCGGTAGGCTGCCACTTCCACTGCAGCCGGCAAAGGCGGCAGTTCCTTAGAGGCTTCAACGCTCACCCTGGTCTTTTGGGAATCATTGTGAGCAGCGAAGTACTCGCGAAGCGCAGGCACCAGCCCCATTTCATCCAATGCCGGCGGTCTTAAATTATAGGCGATGCGGCGGATGTTTTCCAGAGCCGTTCTGGTCTGGTTTTTTAATTCAACCAGCACAGCGCGCGTCTTCTGTGGATCGCTGATCACATTATTGGCAGCCGCGTCCATCTTCAGGGTCATGCTGGCTAACTGGGGTCCCAGTTCATCGTGCAGGTCGCGCCTCAACCGGCGCCTTTCTTCCTCGCGTGCGGTGATTAATCGCTGGCGTGAGCGCTGCAGGTCCGCAGTAAGCTCGACTGTATGCGCCGCCACCCCCACCTGCCGGGCAATATCACCCAGCAGCTGCCGCTCGGAGCGCGTAAATGCCTCGTTCTTCCGCCTGGCTGCCATGATTAACCAGCCAGTCTGCTGCTCCTGGTAGCTCAGCGGTAGCCGCAGGGTATTTTCCTCAGATCCCGAAGACTGTAAACCATAGGAGGCGGCTGTTCGGACCTGCTCCCCATCGATTAATTCAACCGAAACATACGGCAGTTTGAGTGCTACAGCGATGGTTTCAACCATCGTTGGAAGCACGTTTGCTGGAGAAACCGCCGCACCCAGACGCTGGCTCAACTGCGACAGAACCGTGTACGGGTCATCACGCTCACCGTACATCAGCCGGTTCACGATCCTCTGCAGGGCTGCTCGCAGCGGCTGAAAAATTACAGCCACAAGTCCCGCCGTCAGGAAAGCGATCAACGATCGGCTGCCTGACTGCAGGGCATCCCCTATATAACCAACGATAAATATATATATCGCCATGGTAATCAGCGTTACAGCGCCATAAACCAGCGTACGGTTGACGACCAGGTCGATGTCCCAGATATGAGAGCGGGTGATGGAAATGGTCAGCGCGATGGGTAGTGTGTTCATCGCTAAGAACCATATGGTCGCGCTCATATGTGCCCATATGGGAAATTCCGTTTCCGGAGGTTGTCCAACAATCCACATATAGGGGATTGATACAATTAGAATGATGGTTATCCACCCCACAAGTCCATATACAAGCCATTTGGTCTGCTGTTTTTCATGGCTGGAAGAGACATTCCGAAAACGGTATATCATCGCGTAAACGCTGGCGCCTATGATCGCCATCCAGATCACCGAAGCAGCCCAATATAGTAAACTGCCTTCCTGGATAAAACTTCCCGGCATAAATGCCAGCAGTAACGGGGACAAAGGCAAAGAAATCATTACCACCCAGCGTGTCCACACTGGGACAAATCTGCCGTTCGGGAAAATACAAAACAGCGCGATTGTGGGGGCGGTGAATAAAAACGCCATAAAAAAGTCCGCCAGGGGAGAAATGTCAAACCTGGTTAATTCTAGGACTTCGATCGGACCGGGCATAATAATGGAGAATAACAGAAGATAAAACGAAACGTACACTGCCATCAGATCTTCTGATTGCTTAAAAAAAAGCACTACTGCCAGCATCAGGCTGAGCAGCGCAGCGCTGAACGAAGCCAGCGCTCCGGTTATATTTAACAGTTCTACAAATATGGATGGGTTTTGAACCGGACCGGCCAGGAAGTGCTGCTGTTTGAAAGCCGCTAGATAAGCCGGAATTGAAAAAAAGAATATCCCGAATGTTATGGTGGCTAACACAACCCAGGCAGCATTCAGGTACGGCTGCCAGCGCGGGGCAATCTTTACTGGCTCTGGTTCAATACCGTTTTCCAAAGCTGGCTGGGTTCCCTCATTGAATGGATTTGATGCCGCCATGTCCATTTCATTGTACCGCGCTGTGCGCTGAAATTATTCTGGCTTATCGGTGATTTGATTGACTAAATCATGACCAGCGAACGCCCGATTTCACCCATGTTGAAGGGCAGTAAAACCCAGCTGTCACCATGATCAGCCGTGTGCCAGACCTGCCCATTACTCATACCCGCATATAAATGACCGGCTGCCGATGGATCGGTCAACAATCCGTAAGCCATATAATCCAGCGGCTGCGGCAGTCCCCCGCTCAATTTTTCAAATGCCGCCCCACCCACTGACCGGAAGATAAATGCATTGGCGTAACCATCTACATGCGCCGAAGGCGCGAAATGTTTCCAGGAGAATGATTTCGAGATAGAAACATACCATACCTCCGGCTTTTCAGGATCGGCTGCGCACGCCCACCCATAGCGCCGGTCGATCCCATCCTTCGGTTGGGTCCAATTCACACCTCGGTCTTTGCTGAATGACGCTCCATGCCCGCCGCCTCCAGCCTCATAGATCCAATTTCCATCCGTGTGATGAAAGATCAGCGTGTGGCAGTCTCGAATGCTTCCTTTAAGGTGACCCGACCAGGTCTTCCCGCCGTCATCGCTGCGCACCACCGCGCCGGCTTCAATCCCCACCACGATCCTCTGCGGGTCTTCTGGGGAGAGGGCGATGGACTGGACATAGGCTTTGAACGGCGGTTCGGCTGGCGACAACCAGAACCAGTTTCCATTGATATTCCTGAAGGATTCCAGTTCACGCCAGCTGTTACCGCAATCCAATGATTTATATATCCTGGCTGGCCGGGTGCCGGCGTATAACGTATCCCGCTCGGTTGGACTGCATGCGATGGATTTTAGTATCATTCCAGCCATTCCAACGGATTTCCAGGTTTTCCCGCAGTTTTCCGACCGCCATACGCCATTCCCCTGAGTACCGGCATAGACGACATCCGGGTTATGGCGGTCATTCGCCAGGCAGCGCACATCCAGGTTAGACAGTGCTTTTTCCACGTGCCATTCTCCATTTTTCCCAATGTACGCCCGGGATAAGCCGTTTCCTGTTGCAGCAATGAATACTCTGGCGTTCATTTTCCGGTCCTTAATAAAGTCGATGCCTTATCCCTGATTTGCGCTTGACCACAGGGTGTATCCTGCTCCCACAAAAGAGGCGCCGAATATCACTCCTGCCAGGGCGACAATCAACGTAGCATACCCTGCTGAAGCCATGCTTGGAATACCCACAAGCGGCGCCGCAATCCATAAGATGGGGATCCATCTGGGGAAGACTTTTGATTTCAAAGTCCCGACAGCTAAAAAGATCAATCCTAGGGACAATATCGAGCTGCCAAATAACAGCGCATCCATACCTGACACAAGCTGCCCGCTGGCCATCAGAAATGCATTCCCGATCGATGCGAAGATGAAACCAATCAGACCCCAGTAAGCGCTGCCTTCCACCTGCACACCGTATATTCCGATCAAAGCGAATAGAGTCAATAAAGTGTTGAGAACATAAATCCATTCGAGGGATGCGCCAAGAAATGATTCTGTCAACGGCACAGTGATCGTGATCAATCCGCTCAGTACGGCTGCCACCCCGCACCAGCGGAACAACGCCGCGCTGTTCAGGGATATTTTTGAGTTCACATTTTCATTTATTGCCATTTTATCCTCCGCACAAAGCTCAAATAATTCAGACCGATTCTGCAATCTTGATGTGCCTATTAAAATTACGGCAGGGATTTTAGATACAGGTACACGGCGGTCAATTCTTCATCTGTCATCAGGCCGAAGTGTTCCCAGGGCATTATTTCATTATCAACAGGTTTGTTATAAGGTGTCATTCCTGTGCGGAAAAAAGTCAATAAAGCATCTTCATCCTGGTACGCGCCAATCAGACCTGTAGTAGTAATGTCCGGGGCAGGAGGCGCTCCAGGTTCCGGAGATTGTCCGCCTGTTAAATCCTCGCCATGGCAAATCTGGCAGTCGTTTACTTTTACCAGGTAATCTCCGTACTCGGCTGAGGCAGCTGCCTCAGGAGCGGCAGGCCGGGGGGCATCGTGGTCGATAATTTCAGCCGGAAAGATATTTGCAAAAGGTCCTGCGGCTACCAGCAGCACTCCCATTACACCCCAGGATTTTTCACCCAGTTCATTATCAACAGCCGGAAGTGATTTCAAATACCCAATCAAAGCCCCCAGGTCCTGGTCACTGTAATAATAGGTGGCGTTAGAAGGCATGATGACCAGCGATTTCCCGTCCTCAGCTACCCCATGCCGGATAGCGCGCACCCAATCCTCATCGTTAAAGTTGCCTCCTACACCCCCTGCGCCGGAAGTCAGGTTAGCAGAAGGGAAAGATCCTATGGCAGGATCCTTAAAAAACGGTGTCCCTGCATAGTTCTCGCCGTGGCATCCCGAACAGGTCACTTCAGCCAGGTGCCGGCCTCTTTCAATTGAGGCTGCATCCTCTGGGATATCAACTGTCTCAACCTGGACATCATAGGTCTTGTTGATGGTTGAATTCCCGCTGATATATAGAAATAAACCCGCGGCGATTAACAATACCGCCAGCGCGCCCAACACAATCCCGATCCATTTCAACACTTTCTTCATAGGTCTTCTCCTTTGGCGATTACTTTTCATCCTGAATATACCCCCTATGGTGTCCCATTGTCATGGGCACTTTGTCCCGACCAATCCGGGAAGTTTACTTGCACCATCATTACATAGTGATGCGAGTGCGAGAAGCGGGCGCCGAATCTTCAAAGCAGAATGAGGTGTTTATATCCTTTGGGCGTTTTAAATCATTAAAACATTTTACTCACCACCCGCGCTGTTGAAATTTTACGATTTGATAATTGGAATAAATCCAGCCGCCTGGCAATTAAATAAAATCGATAATCGGGAGAAACGGCCGCGAATAAATGCGACACGAATAAACAAATGTGCTTCCGGTAATCTTGATTCGTTTGAATAGACTGAATTTGATTTTTACTTGGAAGTTTACTTCTAAAGAACTGTCCCCGCAGAAAAGTGAACGTACCTTTTATTCGTGTATTCGTGCCGCGCAGCTATTCATGGATGGTATCACTTTCAGCAACCCGCCCTGTCCAATCTGGCAGTTATGAAATACAAAATGGCCGCCTCGTGAAGCATCCTATTGGGACAGCCTCTCATCGAGGCGTCTTGTCCAACATTTCTACCAGCCTATAAAAAAATTTACCGGCGCTAATTCCTCATCCCCCCTCCACACCTACCCTTTGCAAATACTTCCTGATCGCTACCCCGGTGTAAGGGTCAATCGGCATCTCCAGCGCTTCCTGTGGCGTTACCCAGATATACTCCTGGGCTTCCTCATTCAACTGGGCTTCCATGGTATCCGTCCTGCACACAAAGTCAAAGAAGATATAGTGACGTTTCTTCCAGAATGACTCGTTATATATAAACTCCTGGAAGCATAAAAACTGGATATCGAATACATCCAAATTTGTCTCCTCTTTGACCTCCCTGATCAGCGCATCCTGCATACGCTCCCCCAACTCGATATGCCCGCCGGGCACCACATATTTACCGCGAAACTTGTGAGTCTTCATCAAAAAGATTTTTTGGTCTGGATTGATGATCAATCCCCCAACGGTAGGTTCTGGATATTGTTGTTTTGTCAAATTTGCCGCCTTTCTAATCAAATGAATGTGGAAAATATTATTCGCCCGGACTTATATGAAAGCGCGCTCCGAATTGTAATTCCTTATCACACGAGTATTAATTTAATAAACCTTTCATAATTGCGGTAAAATATACGGCGTGCCGTTCTGTTGCTACTCATAATAAGGAATCATTGATTCAGGCACACCTTTCAAACATAAAAATGAAGAAAATTTTGTCACTGTGTATTCTACAGCATAACAGTGATTGTCATACTCTTGATTAATACAAGGAGATCACAATATGCGTAATCGACTTCTGACCGCCGCAATATTCCTGATTGCTGCAATTATGCTCGTATCATGTGCCGGACAGGAAGGGCCAGAAGGCCCGCCCGGTCCAGCTGGTCCGCCGGGGCCCGAAGGACCCCAGGGACCGCCTGGTAAGGAAGGTCTCGCCGGAGAAGCTGGAGACTCGGGTGAAGCGGGGCCGCTTGGTGCAGAGTATATCGGTTCGAGCACCTGTGCCGGCTGCCACCAGGAGACGTATGACGTATTCATCAAATCCGGACATGCCTGGAAATTGAACCCCGTCATCGACGGCCAGCCGCCTGATTACCCATTCACGGATGTACCCCAACCTCCCGAAGGCTACACCTGGGATGATATCCTGTACGTGATCGGCGGTTATAACTGGAAAGCCCGTTTTGTGGGAAAGGATGGCTATATCATCACAGATGCGCCGGGTGAATCTGGAAATACGGAATATCTGAACCAGTACAATTTCGCCAATCCTCTCCTTGGAAAAGAATCTGGATGGGTCACGTACCATTCGGGTGAAGAGCAGGTCCCCTATGATTGCGGCGCCTGCCATACGACCGGTTACAGCGAACGCGGCAACCAGGATGATCTTCCCGGATTGGTCGGCACGTGGGCAGAACCTGGTATTCAATGCGAGGCTTGCCACGGACCGGGCAGCCTGCATATGCAAAACCCCCAGGGTGTTGCTATGCAAGTGAACCGGGATGGGGAGGAATGCGGTCAATGTCACAGGCGTGGTGATGTTGAGCAGGTAAACGCTCAAGACGGCTTTATCCAGCACCACGAGCAGTATGAAGAATTATTCCAGAGCAAGCACTTGGTTTTGAAATGCGTGGATTGTCATGACCCGCATTCCGGTGTGGTTCAGCTGAAAGAGGCTGGTGAACAGACCACCCGCACCCAATGCCAAAATTGTCACTTCAAAGAAGAACAATATCAAAAGAACGCAAAGCATACTGCATTGAACGTTACTTGTATCCACTGTCATATGCCGCGGCTTGTGAAAAGCGCCTGGGGAGTGCCGGAGCGGTTCACAGGTGATATCCGCACGCATGTGATGGCCATCGATCCAGCCCAGATCGGCCAGTTTTCAGAAGATGGTACTGAGGCGCTTTCGCAAATCGGACTCGATTTTGCATGCCGGCATTGCCATATCCCGGACACCGCCATCGCCCTGGATGATGAAACTTTAATCAACGCAGCCATCGATTACCACAGCCTGCCGGTTGAAACCGAAGGTGAATAATATTACTTAACCTCTAAATCAACGAAGAAAATAGGCTTGGAAGAAAAAAACCAGGCCTTTTTTCCTTGTTGCAGTGCGATGCATCCCGCAAAGTGTACCGCACTATTTGCGGAATAAGATGTGTTGTACTTCCTAAACTTGAGTACGGATAAGATGCAACGCACAACAGGCCGCGCAGCCTCCTTCAGGAAAGCCCCCTCGGGGAAACAACGTGCATCGCATCCAATCATAAGGAATAACTATCATCTTAAATATAAAAATGTAATCTTTGTAGGATATGTCCAATTTTTATTACATCTATCAACTTGCCAAAATGACATTTCTTACTACATATTTTCCTTATATAGACCTAGAATGATAGTCAAATAAAACCAAAATTGTATCAAAATCCCTAAAAGGGAGAAAAAAACACATGCCAGTATCAAAAATTCGAAGCAGGCAATTGAGTTTTATTGTATTCTCGATCCTCTTCTGCCTGTGTATTTTCGCCGGTGTTTCGTTATCAAATACCCCTTTCGCTAATGCGGCTGCTCCAGCAGATCCAGATAAACAAGAAGTCGCCTATGCGGGATCAGAATCGTGCGCAACCTGCCACGAAAACCTTTATACAGAATGGCAGGACACACGCCACGCACACGCTTTTTCATCGCCAATCTTCCAGCGTGACTGGCATGAGTTGGGTGACCAGACCAACTGCTTGGAATGTCACACCACCGGCCATATCCCAAATACCGGTGAATTCGCTGAAGAGGGTGTGACATGCGAGTCTTGTCATGGACCTTTTCAACCCACCCACCCCGCTGAGCCGATGTCTGTAACCCCGGATGCGGAACTGTGCAGTACATGCCATAAATCTACTACGGATGAATGGATGGCAAGCGTTCACGGGCAGGAAAATATAAACTGCCAGTCCTGCCATAACCCGCACTCCCAGACTCCCATGGCGGATTCAGTAACCGAATTATGCGCCAACTGCCATAAAGAGCGCGGTGATTCCTTCACACACGGCACCCATGCCAACGCGGGTTTGGAATGCAGCAATTGTCATATGTACACCGCGCCGCGTACCGGAGACCCCATTATGGGTCTTGTCCCGACTGGACACACTTTTTCTGTTGGTTCTGACGCATGCGTAGGCTGCCACCAGGAAACTGTTCATACCAGGGACGAATTGATCAAAATTTCCGGAGAAGAATTCGTTCAACCAGAGATTACGATTGATGACCTTGAACAAACCGTGACCGCGCAGGAACAGCAGATCACGAGCCTGGAAGCGAAGAGTGAAGTGCGGTTGTATTCCGGGCTGATCCAGGGCGCAATTGTGGGACTGGTCGTAGGCGGTACCGCAGCCTGGGTGGTGAGCAAACGGATTGAGGTCGTAGAAGTCGAGGATGACGAGCAAGATGAAGGTGACGAAGATGACCGAAAAGAAGAGTAAAAAGAAGAAGCAGGTCAAAGTCAATCTTACCCGGCGTGACGTCCTTACGGTTGGAGTCGCCGCGGCAGGCTCGGCGGTTGTAGCGCCGCTTATCACATCCGGCCCGCTTTCGCCATTCAGTGGATTAAAACAGGCTGCACTGGAGGCAGAAACGCCAACACACATAGAACACGGGCACGGCGAGTATCACTGGGGTATGGTAATCGACCTGGATAGGTGCATTGGGTGTGAGTACTGTCTGCGGGCTTGTTCAGCAGTCAATGATGTTTCTCCGGACCACCCCTGGAACATCGTCATCGAAGAACAAACCAGCACAGAACAGACATTTTACTTCACACGACCATGCCTGCACTGCCAGCACGCGCCATGTGTGGAAGTGTGCCCTGTAAAAGCGACCTACCACCGTGAGGATGGTCTGGTTGTAATGGATTACGACCGCTGCATCGGTTGCCGCTACTGCGAAGTTGCCTGTCCCTATGATGCGCGCAGGTTTAACTGGGAAGTACCAAAGTACGAAAATCCTTACGTTCCTACCTGGGGAGTTCCCGAAGTGCCACGCCGGGCTCGTGGAGTTGTCGAAAAATGCACATTTTGTATCCATCGCATTGACAATGGGCTGGAAGCCGGGAATATGCCGGGAGAAGATTTCGATTCAACCCCGGCTTGTGTAAATATATGTCCGGTTCATGCGCGTGTTTTCGGCAATCTCAATGATCCCGACAGCGAGGTAGCGCAGGTCATCGAAGCCAACCCGACCATTCGCCTGCGCGAAGACCTTGGCACGGATCCCAGCGTCTACTATATTCCTCCAAAGGAGGGTTTGTAATCATGACAACCTCTACAGTCGCAGAGAAGAAACCCTCAATTAGTCCCGGCTTTATCGCCTGGCTTGGATTTGTGGGCATATTACTGCTTATCGGTCTTGTATCGGCGGTGATGGTCTTCTGGAAAGGGCTGGTAATCACGAACATGTCGGACACGATCCCCTGGGGTCTGTGGATCACCATCGATCTGTCCGCAATCGCATTGGGGGCAGGCGCATTCACCCTGTCAGCGATTGTATATATCTTCAAGATCGAGCGATTTCGTCCGATCCTCAGGTTAGCAGTCCTGGTCGGATTTATCGGATATACTTCTGCCCTTTTAACCCTGGTGATGGACATTGGACGTCCGGATCGTTTTTACCACCCCTGGATTTACTGGAATGTGCATTCGGTGTTATGGGAAATCACCTGGTGCATAACGATTTATCTGTCAATCCTGATATTGGAATTTTTACCTGTTATCGCGGAGGCAAGTTTCTTCGACCGCTGGCCGTGGGTGCGCAAAGCCGCCGCCATTTTACACAAAACTGCCGCGCCGCTGGCCATCATTGGCCTGGGAATATCGCTGCTGCACCAATCCTCCCTGGGCGCAGCCTACGGTATCGTCAGGTCGCGCGCGGTCTGGTTTAAGCCCAGTATGCCGATCATGTTTATCGTATCTGCGATCGCAGTTGGCCCCGCGCTTACTGTGGCGATTGCATACGTATTAGAGTGGGTTACCGGAAAAATGACCGTGCCGCACAACGTGCTCAGGACCATCGTTCGTTTCAGCGGGGTAGCGTTGCTGGTTTATGGGTATATCAAAATGTGGGACTTTCTGGCATCCACATATTACGGGAATACAGAGGCAGTTACAGATTCGCTGGCATTATTAAACCAGTTAACGCCGTATAACTTCACATTCTGGGTATTCGAGGTTCTGCTGGGTATCCTGGTACCTGCCGTTCTTTTCCTTACGCCGCGCTTCAACCGTAATCCGGCGAATGTCGTGTTGGGCTCTTTTCTGGCAGTCCTGGGGATCATCGTCAACCGCTGGAACGTGACTGTTTCCGGTTTATTCGTACCTTTAGAATATTCTCCCGGTATACTTTATAATCCCGCGCCGGTGAATTACTTCCCAAATTTGGTCGAATGGGGTGTGGCGATCGGGATCCTGGGATATATGCTGCTGTTGTTAACCCTTGGAGTAAAATACCTGCCGCTTTTCAAGGAGGAACACGGGCACACCTAGCTTTCCTGCTAACGGAGGATTTCCACTTCCCGTTCTCATTATTCAGGTGATCGTCCCCAGAAAAAGAGTGCTAATGGGGTCGCCTGTTATTAATCCTTGATTGTCCTAAATTGCGATATACTTTTAGCGTATTCAAGCTCAACCGAAATTGTGCCAGAACGAACTCGGCTGGACAAAGGAAACAATGATTATTAAAACCTCATTTCGGTTGCGCAGCACCAGTACCAGGAAGAACCAGTTTGAAGGAGGGAATGCCCATGGATAAAGCAACGACTTCTCTCGCTGTCAGCCTGCTGTTTATTCTGCGCTGCCTGGTGCCGCTGGTTATTATGCTGGGTATCTCCTATATATTAAAACGCCTGGGTTTTATCAAAGAACCCCCTTCCCGTCCTCCAGAAGGTAGTACCAGTAACGACGGGAAAGACAATAACAACACCATTGAAGAGGGTCTCCAACATGGCGGCGCCTGATCGCTTCCCATTAAATCTCCGGCGCAATTTTATTTACAGCGTCATCGTGCTGTTTTTTGGGATTTTATTTCTATTTGCGTATACCCCTGTAGATGCTGGGGATAAACTACAAGAGACGGAACACTACTGCCTTAGCTGCCATAACAATCCCGATCTGAGCGTTCAGCTCCCGGATGGAGAAACGCTTTCCTTATATATCCCGACAGAAATAATTGAACATTCCATACACAGCCAGCAAGGCATCGAATGCGAAGCATGTCACACACAGATCAAGACTTACCCCCACCCAGAAATTGAATACAAAAACTCACGCGAACTATCGCGCAGTTATTATTTATCTTGCCGCAAATGTCACTCCGCAAATTATGAGAAAACCCTCGACAGTATGCATGCCGAAGCCGCCGAAGCGGGCGACATGGATGCCCCGGTATGCACAGACTGCCACGGCGCCCACGATGTCTCATCACCTGATGAACCACGTTCTTTAATATCAAAGACTTGTGGCAAGTGCCACGACGAAATATATGAAGAATATCTCGGCAGCATTCACGGCGGGATGTTGGTGGACGAGGACAATCCGGACGTCCCTGTATGTACGGACTGCCATGGGGTGCACAATATCTCCGACCCAGGCAGTGAACTTTTTCACGTCCAGTCGCCGGATCTGTGCGCCAGCTGCCACGCGGATGCGGAATTGATGGAGAAGTACGGCTTATCACCCAATGTGTACGACCTTTACGAACTCTCATGGCACGGCGTCGACATCGCAGTATTTAAAGCCATGTGGCCGACCATACACCACGAAAGCGCGGTATGTACGGACTGCCACGGGATACACGATATGCTTGCTTCAAGCGACCCGGATTCCAGGGTAAATCCGGATAATCTGCTCAATACATGCCGCAAATGCCACCCGGATGCCGGTCCAAATTGGACCAGCGCCTGGACCGGGCATCACGAAATCAGCCTGGAACGCACCCCTTATTTGTATTATGTGGATCGTTTTTACATCTCTTTCTCCCGCTTAATTCTCTGGTTATCCGCCGTCTATGTTGCCCTGCAGATATTCCGTTCCATCGTTAACCGGGTGAGAAGGAGCACTCCATGAGCGCAGACATGAATTCGGAACGATTGAAATCACCTGCTGTTGTGCAGGTAGAACGTACTTTCCCGCGCTTCACAGTTGGGCAGAGATGGGAACACTGGCTGCTCTTCTTAAGCGTGACGGCACTCTTGTTAACCGGTCTGCCTCAAAAATACCGCGCGGCTGCCTGGAGCTTACAGATTTTATCCACGCCTTCCAGGGTAAATCTGGTCCGCCAGATTCACCACATTTCTGCCATCGTGCTTTTGCTGGTGGTGGTATACCACCTCGCTCGTAACCTGTACCTGCTCCTGCGTAAACAATTACCCGCCAGTATCTTCCCCAACTCGCAGGATTTTCGAAACGCCTGGCAGATGATCAAGTACCTGCTCTTTCTATCAAGAGATAAACCGCTGTACGGCAAATACAATTTCGAACAAAAATTTACCTACTGGTTCCTGTTCCTGACCATAGGTGTCATGGGAATCACCGGCTTGGTCAACTGGTTTCCCGTGCAAGTCACACGCATATTGCCCGGCGCGGTTATCCCGGCAGCCAGGCTTGCGCACAGCACTGAGGCGATCGTTATCGCTATATTCGTGCTGATCTGGCACGTCTATCACGTTCATATCGAACGGCTTAACCTGAGCATCTTCACTGGACGGCTTGGCGAGGATGAAATGCGGAAACACCACACGCTGGAATACGAACGCTTGCTGGAAGGTAACAACATATCCCCCCCGGAAGAGGAGGCCGAGTTGGATGTTCAATAACCTTAAGGTGATCCAAATCCCGGTTGGGTTATTCATTTCACTGGTAGCAATTCTACTCGTTCTTTTCCCGGGTGTTTTGGCATCACCGCCAGAACAGGATACAAGCCCCACACCTCAGGCTGGCCAGGAGTCGGAAACTGGCGCTGCCGGAGATCTGTCCATCGGTGACGATGTGTGCCTGGAATGCCACGGGCAGCCCGGCACCACCATGCAGCTCGAGAATGGAGATACACTGGATCTTTTCGTCCCCCCCGAAGCCCACCAAAGTTCCGTTCACGGTGAATTAGGTTATGCATGCGTGCAGTGCCATACCGATGTTGGAGAATACCCTCATCCTGAATTTATCGCCCAGGACCTGCGAGACGTTACCTTACAGCTGAATAGGACATGCCAGCGCTGCCACCAGGCGCAGTTTGATCTGACCAAGGATAGCGTTCATGCCGCCGCGTTGGAAGCCGGTAACCGCGAGGCTGCGGTTTGCAGCGACTGCCACACCGCGCATGATGTCAGAAGACTGATCGATCCGGAAACCAGGGAACTGCTGCCGGATGCGCACGCATGGATTCCACAGACCTGCGCTCGCTGCCACAGCGAAATTTACAATAAATATCTGGACAGCGTGCACGGTTCAGCCTTGCTCGAAGAGGGTAACCAAGACGTGCCCACTTGTATTGACTGCCATGGAGTGCACAATATCGAGGATCCAACCACCGCAGAGTTCCGCCTTAATTCACCTCAGATGTGCGCCGAATGTCACACCGAGCCCAAGATTATGGACAAATACGGCATCTCCACACAGGTGCTTGATACCTACGTAGCCGATTTTCACGGCACCTCAGTGGTCTTATTCGAACAAAAAACGCCAGACGCTGATATCAACAAGCCGGTTTGCTTCGACTGCCACGGCGTGCATGATATCGCCAGCGCTGATGATCCCCAAAAAGGACTGCAGGTGCGCCAGAATTTATTGGTGCGCTGCCAGGCTTGCCATCCGGACGCCACTGAAAATTTTCCGGATTCCTGGATGTCGCACTACATACCATCACTCGAAAAAAATCCGCTTGTCTATTTTGTCGATTTATTCTATAAGATCATCATTCCAGTGGTGGTCGGCGGTATGGGTGTTCTGGTCGTGATGGATGCCGGACGCGCAGGGTTTAATCGCTACCGGGCGCGAAAATCGGAAGAGCCGTCCGAAACGGACACTGAACCACCGGGAGAGGAAATCATTTCCGGGTCCGATACCCTGGCTTCAGATCAGGATGCCGTGGAGGCTGGTGATGGATAATCAAGACACCAAGCCCATAAATGTCCAAACATCTGATATGGACAGCAATTCATTCATTCGCTTCGACCTCGTTCAGCGGGTCTCTCACATCGTTATGCTGCTGTCGTTTACGCTGCTGGCGATCACAGGGCTGCCGCAGCGCTTTCCAAACTCCCCGCTCAGCCAGTGGATCTTAAATGGTTTTGGCGGCATTGAATCGGCGCGCCAAATTCACCATATTTCAGCGGTTGTACTGGCCGCAGTGAGCATATTGCACATGCTGGACCTGCTTTACCGGCTGTATGTACTCCGCACCCCCATAACCATCATGCCGGCAGTCGAGGATTTTAAGCATCTTTATCAGGATGTTCTTTACTATCTGGGATTCAAAAAGCATAAAGCCTATTACGGCCGTTATAACTACGCTGAAAAAGCGGAGTATTTCGCAGTTGTCTGGGGTACGCTCCTGATGGGTGTCACTGGGTTCTTGATGTGGAACCCAATCACCAGCACGCGGTACCTCCCCGGACAGTTCATTCCCGCCGCGAAAGCTGCCCACGGCGGAGAGGCGATCCTTGCTGTCCTGGCGCTGATCGTCTGGCATTTCTACCATGTCCACCTGAAATATTTCAATAAGAGCATTTTCAC
>Ga0180437_10001531_pt1 | contig 39462 bp, 35 predicted proteins | sample SS_ome_4_FD_132410 | JGI IMG/M metagenome (GOLD analysis project Ga0180437, IMG submission 132410) | Hypersaline lake sediment archaeal communities from the Salton Sea, California, USA - SS_3_D_1 metaG | ecosystem: Environmental > Aquatic > Non-marine Saline and Alkaline > Hypersaline >...
ACAGAGGGCTTCGTGAGTGATAATCACGACGTTCCCCTGCCTCAGATACCACTGAGATGTTCGTGTGGGGCGCTGCTGCGGCCTCATGTGGTCTGGTTCGGGGAGTCCCTAGACCCTGCAGTCTTGGAGGCCGCCTACGCTGCCGTGGAGAGGTGTGACTTGATGCTGGCTGTCGGCACGTCAGCAGTCGTGCACCCCGCTGCATCCCTGCCAGCCATCGCGAAGAACAGAGGCGCATACTTGATCGAGATCAATATCGAGAGAACGCCGGTGTCCGCTTATGCCGATGAGGTGATCCTCGGCCCGGCCGCGGAGGAACTGCCCAGACTGTGGGACAGGCTAGCCGAGGACCTCTAGCCGCGCGCTCTGTCAGGCCGTCTCATTGCATCCTCACCACCAGCGCGGCGTCGCTCCAGAGTTTCTCCAGGGCGTAGTACTCCCTTTGAGGCTCCGACAGAACGTGGACAATGACGGTGCCGTAATCCAGCACCATCCACCCGGAGCTGGATGATCCGTCGATCTGGAGCGGCTTGAGACCGGTCTCCTGTCCTGTCTCCAGCACTTCGTCAGCGATGGCCTTGACCTGGCGCTCGGTGTCCCCACTGCACAGGATGAAATAGTCAGCCAGCAGCGAGACTGAGCGGACGTCGAGCAGCATGATGTCGGAGCCCTTCTTGTCGCTGATGACATCTACCAGCTCTCTAGCGAACTGTCCCGTCTCCGAGTCCGACTCCCTATCAATTCCCATCGACCAGCCATTCACCTCCAGCCTGCGACGAACACCTGCCTAAGGCCGGGGCCCAAGGACCGCCTTCACCACCCGTTCTCTGCCGTCTCGAACGATGCCCAGCGCTATCTCCTGCCCGACCTCGGTCTCCATGACAATATACGACAGCAGATCTTCGAACTGCCTTATCTCGTGCCCATCAATGCTGACAATGATATCGCCCCCCTGGCGCACAAGCCTGCCTCTAATGGACAGCTCTGTAGAACCGCCTCTGATGCCAGCTTTCTCCGCCGGACCGCCGGCAGTAGATTCCGATACCAGCACACCCCCAGCAACCGGCAGTCCCATCTCCGACACCAGCAACGGAGTGATGGTCAAGCCCTTGATACCCAGCTGAGGATGATCGTAGCGCCCCTCGGAGATGAGCTGGGGGATCACCCGCTTCACCAAGTTCACGGGCACGGCAAACCCTACACCGGTGCTGCCCCCTGTCGTGGTTCTGATCGCGGTGTTCACCCCCACCACCAATCCCTCCGCGTCCAACAAGGGGCCCCCCGAGTTGCCAGGGTTGATGGCGGCGTCGGTCTGGATCACCTCGGGTATGGTGAACAGGCTCTCGGCAGGAAGCGTTCGACCCAGGGCGCTGATGACTCCGGTGGTCATCGTTCCCTCCAGCCCGAAGGGGTTGCCGATGGCGATGGCTCGCTGTCCTACTCTCAACTGATCCGAATCTCCCAACTCAACGGGACGAAGCGTCTGGCTCGGCAGGTCTATGTCAATCACCGCCAGATCACTGTAAGGATCGGTGCCCAGCAACTGGGCCTCCACGATAGCACCATCGAACAGCGTTACCTGAACCTCCTCAGCACCCTCCACCACATGGCTGTTGGTCACAATGCGGCCTTCGCTATCGATGACAAAACCGGAGCCCTCACCCTCTGGGAACAAGTCACCGCCCAGAGCATCCGGGGCAGCCACCAGTACCTCTATGTTGACAACCGCAGGGTTTGTTCGCTCATAGATGCTGATCAGTAGTCGATCCTCGGCTGTGGCCTCCTTCACGACCGACTCTGGCAAGGCCGTCGGCGTCACCACCACGAGGATGGGCGTTGGCGACGGACCGGGCTCCGGCTCCTCGCCTGAATAGTCCAAACCCTCAGGGAGGGCCGTGCAAGCCAGAGTTGTCGCGATCAACAGAACCAGACAGAGAGCTGCCGGCCACAGTCCACGTCCCCGCCAAGGGCCGAATGCTCCGTCGTTGCGCCCGATAAGACTAGTCATTCTTCGTAGCCTCGACGATTGTGCCAATACAATATGCTTCTGATTCTAGCTACCCGGAAGGGCAAAGTCAAACGGCTTCCCGAGTACGGTGTCAATCTCCGAAAGTTTAAGGTTCACAGACTCTTGGCAGCTTGACAAGATGGGCCAATTGCTATATAGTATATTGCGCAATTGTGCAATTATGCACCTTTGTATCACAATCGAGGCCCGTGCGGAAGCCAATATCCCCAATCGCTACCCTCGACCGGCTTCCAGAGAGGCGGCCCAAGGGAGATCCCATGGCACCACTAGTACGCACCGACGCGGACGACTTCCGTTCGATGACCAACTTTCGCACCTCAAGCATATACGAGATGATGCTCAGCCTGGGGGCGCTACAGAGTCCCACGCCGCGCCACGAGGAGTGGGCGAGGCAACTCAGGACCGAACTGCCGCAAGAACTGCTCAACGAAGTGGGATTCCTGTATAGCAGATTCGAGAACGGCATCCTGCTCATGGAACTGGCGGTAGACTATCCTGACCATCACGATGTCACTGGCTTTCTCACCTATGTGGAGGAGATGAGTACCCCCACGTTCCTTTTCTACGTTCTCGGCCGACTTGCTCCTCCCCAAGAGATGGAGAAACTAAAGCCCAATATGGAATCCCTCCTCTCGATAATCCCTCTCGCCTTCCCAGAAGGTTGCTCGCACACGGAACAGAGGTTTCGAACTGGCGGATTCGTGGAGCTGCTCGCCGAGCCAGAAGCCTACAAGGCCAGGATGATCGCGCTGTGGCGAAGCTATTGGGAGACCTATTTCGCCGAGCAAATCGCGCAATACGCCCCCATGTGGCAAGAGAGCACAACCGAAAAGTCCCGCGCCCTTGCCAATTCCGATGCCGAACAGTTCGTGCAGAAGTTGTGCAACGATAAGGAGCTACCGGAGCAGCTTCCTCGGGGGTACCCCACCCGAGAGGTAGTGCTAGTGCCCTCTTTCTTCGTGCGACATCACCTGATGTTCTACGGATATGGCTCCACGACCGTCATCTATGACTGCCAGATGACTGAAGAGCGCAGGGAACAACTGGAAACACTGGAGGAAGAGATCGTCGCCCTGACCAAAGCCCTGGCCGACAAAACCCGTCTGCGACTACTCAGATGGATAGTGCGCGACCCGCAGGTCTACGGCCGCCAGCTGGCCAAGTTGTGCCGCATCTCACAACCCTCGGTCTCGCGGCATCTGCGCATCCTGAAAGAGGCCGGGCTCGTGGAAGAGAAGCGGACAGACAACCATCTCACTTATGAGGTCCTTAGGGAGACTATGGAAGATCTGGCCCCACGACTAGTCTCCTACCTGTACCAGGAGGAATAGCGAGTGATATCCGGTCTGCGCGATCGCCTGTCGGCGTACTCCAGTCAGTTCTGGATTCTATTCATCGGTCAGCTGGTGAGCTCCATCGGCATGAGTCTGGTGTGGCCCTTCATGACCATCTATGTCCGCGAGAGGCTAGACGTCGCCCTCACGGTGGTCGGCCTGGTCCTGGCCGCCAACTCTGTAGCAGGTCTTCTATCTCAACTCGTGGGCGGGCCACTGGTCGATCGCTTCGGAAGAAAGATCGCCATGGTCATCAGCCTGGGCTCGCGTGCCATCATCATGCTCGCCCTTGGAATGGCGGACTCCCTGTTCTCGTTTACTGTCCTTGTTGTGCTCTCCGGCTTCTTCGGCTCGCTGTTCAACCCAGCCTTGAATTCGATGGTTGCCGACATGGTGGAGTCTGAGAGAAGAACAGAGGCTTACAGTCTGATGAGAATGATCGCCAATCTCGGCATCGCCATCGGGCCGGCGATAGGCGGTTTCATCGCCACCCAGTCGTATCTCATCTCCTTCATAGCAGCTGCCGCAGCCTCAGCCATCTACTTCTTCATCATTCTCTTGTTCGTCAGAGAGACCAAGCCGGAGGCATCAGTCGAGTCTCGAGACTCAGTGGAGGACACAGGGGGATACGGGTACCTGCTTCGAGATTCTCACTTCCTTGTGTTCAGCCTTACCTACGCTCTCATGGGTATTGCCTACGCGCAGATGATGACCATCTTCCCTGTCTACATCAAGGACGGGTACCAGATTCTCGAGAGCCAGTTCGGCCTGATCATGGCCGTTAACGCTGGGATGGTGGTCGCGTTCCAGTATCCGGTCACCCGAGCTCTGCGACGCCTTGCACTCGGGCCCACGCTACCCCTGGGAGCTCTCTTCGTATCCTTGGGGCTGGGCACAGTGGCATTCTCGTCCACCTTTGTCATGTTTCTGGTGAGTATGATCATTCTCACCATTGGTGAGTTGATCTTCGCTCCCGCATCTGTCGCCTTAGTCGCAGAACTGGCCCCCGAGGAGATGCGCGGCCGGTACATGGGCGTCTTCGGCATGAGCATGGGTATCTCCTTTGGGATGGCGCCCGCTCTGGGCGGTTTCATCAATGACAATCTTGGTCCCGTATTCATCTGGCATATCATGGCCGTCGTGGCACTGCTTTCCGCCGCATTCTTCTACGCCCTCGGGAGGCGCACCACACCCCACAAAGCTGAGGTCGAATGGCTCCCCGGCGAAGAGGGGAGAATTGCTTTGACCAATCCGGAGTCAGGGGCATGCCAGGGGTGCCACGCCCCCGCAGAATCTTCCCTGGAGTGAGGAACGATGAACGCAATAGAAGTCCGCGAGTTGAGCCGAGTCTTTCGAGCCACCATCGGCACCATCCGCCGGAGCACGAAAGAGGTGATCGCTGTCGACGGTATCTCATTCGACGTTCGGGAGGGTGAGCTCTTTGGTCTCCTGGGACCGAATGGGGCCGGTAAGACCACCACTGTCAAGATGTTGACCACGCTGCTGATACCCACCACCGGATCGATCACCGTCCTCGGGCACGACGTAGTCCGCGAGGCCGCCTCCATCAGGTCTCGCATCGGCTTCATCTTCGGTGGAGAAAGAGGCCTGTATTGGCGTTTGTCCGCCAGGGACAACCTGCGCTACTTCGCGGACCTCTACCACGTAGACCCAGACGTCGCCCGGCGGCGCCTTCCGGAGCTATTCGAACTCGTGGGACTGACTGGCCGTGAGAACGAGAAGGTGGAGGGCTATTCACGCGGAATGCGTCAGCGTCTGCACGTTGCCCGCTGCCTCATTCATGACCCACAGATACTCTTCCTCGACGAGCCGACCATGGGTCTGGACCCCGTCGGCGCCCGGGAGCTCAGGGAAGTTGTGAGAAACCTCGTGGCAGAGGACAAGACGGTCTTCCTGACCACGCACTATATGTTCGAGGCTGACGCCCTCTGCGAACGTGTGGCGGTCATCAATAATGGAAAGATAGTCGCCCTGGATACACCAGATGGGCTGAAACGGCACGTGGAGGACCTCTCCGTCATAGATGTGGAGGTCTTCGGCATCGCACCAGAGATGGTAGACCTGCTTCGCCAGCTACCTGACGTGGATACGGTTTCCGTTGAAGACCGCGATCAGAAGCAGGCTTTGCGGATTCATTCCAAATTGGGCTCGGCGATGGTCCCGCAGATCATGCAGCGCCTGGACGGGAATGGAGCCACAATAGGTCGGGTCACCGTACGCGAGCCAACACTGGAGGACGCCTACGTGCGCCTTGTGGGAGGACAGGTATGATCGCCAACCTGCGGGTGATACGTACCGCTTTCGAGCTTGATGTGAAGCAACAAGCGGTAGATCTCTTCATGATCTTTGGCGTGTTGATACAGCCTCTCCTCATCGCCATCATGGCCATCTACATGCTCCTGGAGCGCGATCCGTCGCGCGGCATCTACGTCGTTGTTGGCAGCGGGATGACGGGACTGTGGACCAGCCTCCTCTTCCGGGGCACCTTCAACATCAACGCCGAGCGATTCATGGGGACCTTGGAGGGCATAGTGGCCAGTCCCACCCCTTTGGGAACGGTGGTGATCGGCAAGACCCTGGCCAGCGTAAGCCTATCCCTCCTGTCCATGATCTTCAGCTACACACTAGCATCAGTGATCTTCCGCTTCCCGCTGAACGTCGCCCAACCGATTCCGTTCTTTCTCTCCCTGCTGGTGACGGTATTCGCCTTCATCTCATTCGGACTGCTAATCTCGCCCCTGATGGCGGTCAACTTGTCGTTGTCGGGATGGGTGAACGCGCTGGAGTACCCCATGTATATCCTGGGTGGCTTTCTCTTTCCCATCCTCCTCTTGCCCGGCTGGAGTAATCCCCTCAGCTACGTGCTAGCACCCTACTGGGCAGCGAGGGTCCTCCACGCCACCAGCAGCGGCGCAGGTGCCATCGGGGACATCCTGCTGAGCTGGGGGATGATGTTCATCCTGGGAATCATCTACATCGCCGCATCCTACCGCTTGTTCAAGATCGTCCTGCACCGGGCGCGGGTCGATGCCACACTGAGCATGATGTAGGGAGGCTTGTCCAATGAAGAAGCTGTCCAACTCCGTTCGCATCTTCCTGGGGGGTGCCGTCTTGTCCTATAAGGCCCTCTTCAGATGGTTCAGATTGGAGCCATACCTGGCCACCAAGATCATCGCACCCCTCAACCAGATCTTGTTCTTCACCCTGCTGGGCACTTTCGCCACAGGTCGCGATACCGCCAGCTTCTACGCCATCGGCAACGCCATACAGCTGACCGCCATGAGCGGAATCTACGGCGTCACCATGAGCGTTGGTGGCGAGCGGAATGAGGGAACGCTGATCTACCTATTTGGCAGCCCGGCCAATCGACTACTCACCTTTCTGGGCAGAGCCCTGGTCCACGTCGTGGACGGCATGTTGGGGGTGATCATCGGGCTGGTGTGGGCAGGGCTGCTGATCGGGGTCGACTACTCCCAGGCCGACCTGCCGGCCCTGGGCCTCGCCATCCTTATCACCACCGTGAGCACCTCAGGTCTAGGCCTGCTGATGGGCTGCCTGAGCCTGGTTACGGTCAATGTGATGTTCATCAACAACACTATCTACTTCCTGCTTCTGGTCTTCAGCGGCGCCAACGTGCCGCTGACCAACTTCCCCATCTGGGTTCAGCATGCAGCCCATCTGCTGCCCTTGACGCGAGGAATTCAGGCCGCCCGCCTGATCATCTCTGGTTCCAGCCTATCGTACGTGGCCCCTCTCTTGGCTGGGGAGGCGCTCATGGGCCTGGTCTACGTCTTCGTGGGCTACCTGCTCTTCAGCTGGTTCGAGCTGGAGGCCAAGCGCCGGGGCACCTTGGAGGCTTTCTAGTCCAGGGACGCCACGCCCTCCAGAACCACCTTTCAAGCGCCCGGCCACTGGGACGACTACCCTTCGGCGCGGCGGCCTCGTCTTGAGGAGACTCCCGACCCTGTACATGCTCGCGAAAGTGTGTGCCGCCCCTACCTGCAGCACGCGGGCAGCAGAGTAGCCAGTGCCCGGTCCCCGACATATCAAGCGTGACTGGGACGCCTCAAGAGCTTCATGAATGAGGCTGCAACCTGCGGAGAGTGATGCTGGGCCGATACGCCCGCAGCACGGACCACGGGCCCGTGCTGCGGGAATGTAAGGAGAAGGAGTATGTTTCCACACCACGTTGCGGTGGATATGGAGGAACCTGCTACCTACGGTGCCAGAGGCGCGCCGGACTAAGCCAGATCTCCCCTGGCCCAAAGCTGGACAGGCGGCGCGTAGAGAGAGGAAACGAGCGCCCCATACCCGCGTCGCGAGGCCAGTTCATCGACATCGACGACCTTGACGTCAACGGCATAGCAGGAACCGTTGGCCTTCGCGCAAAGCAGCGGCTTCACCCCATCCCGGACTGCGTCCTCCAGGGACCCAACGATGGAGTTGAGCGCAGCGTTCTTTCGGTCTACCGAGACAATGAGATTGACGCCTCGGTTCCTGCCCAGCCCAGTAGAATCGACATGGAGCGCACCCGCAGCGTACTCAGGTTCGTAAACATAGACACCTTGCACTGAAGTGTCTATCGTGCCAAGGTACTCGCCGATCTCCTTGGACAACGCATACCTGAGATATCCACACACAACGCAGTTGCCCTCTGCGATCGACCGCTTCGCTTCATCTACAGTTGACAACGCAGTCTTCTGAGCGGAAAAGGCCAACGCCCTCTGCGCCATATCCTGAATGGCGGCGCCATTAATCGTGACTGTACCCATGTTGCCTCCTTCATCTATCTGGCTGATCTCAACACCTACCTCCACCATGTCGCCCTCCCTCCTCTACTACTCTGGCACGAACCACTGGTCTGCCAGCCTATCTGTTCTCCACCATACCCAAACAGCCCGATCGGCTCGCTGTCAGCTGCGAGCATCCCCACAAGGGGGTACCACCGACTAGTCGCCGTGTCCGTTCTCCCACCAGGGAAGGGGTCTCTCATAGCCCACCAGCTTCAACCCGGTAATAGCTGCAGTGTCTACATCTAGGGCGCGAAGGTCCTCCTCGCTCAATTCCCCGACATCAGAGTGTCCGGATAGCATGGTCAGAATCTTGAGCTCTTCCGCCGAGGCATTGATGAAGTTGGCCAGGCGCTGGCCGATCTCCTCGGGGTCGAGACGCTCTCTCATCTTGGGGTTCTGAGACGTTATGCCATAGGGACAATTGCCCTGGTGACACGCCATACAGCCTCGACACCCCATCGCTATCTCGGCCGCCGATCCGAAGCCTACACCATCCGCGCCCATGGCCATGGCTTTGTAGGCATCGAGCCCGCCCCTAATACCGCCTAGGGCGAAGAGCTTCACCTTGCGATGCACACCGAGGTCCTTGAGAGCCCTTACCGCCGGGCCGATCAAGGCGATGGTGGGTATGCCCACCCCCTGAGTAACCACCTCTGGAGAGCACCCGGTTCCCCCGACGAGCCCGTCGATGGAGATAGCGTCCACCCCTGCCAAGGCCGCTGCTTTGACGTCCTCATAGGGTCGGCTGGGACCGAGCTTCATCCAGATGGGTATCTCGTAGTTGGTGATGTCCCTCAGGAATTCAACCTGTTTCTTGACGTCTTCCAGCGTCAGGACATCATAGTACCTGCATGGCGAAAGGGCGTCGCTACCCACAGGGATGCCGCGGATTCTAGCCACGTCTTCGGTGACTTTCTCGCCCAACAGGTGCCCGCCCATCCCCGGCTTCGCACCCTGGCCGATCTTGACCTCCACCGCATCTCCGGCGTTCAGGTAGTCCGCGGAAACGCCCCAGCGACCGGTAGACCACTGGACCGCCAGGTATCCTCCGGGCTCCCACGCCTTTCTCTTCCTCTCCGGCTTCTCAAAGCCGTTGGCGAAGTATGGCTCTTCCTCAACCACGCCGCCCTCACCGGTGTTAGTCAGAATGCCGGTCCTGGCAGCTGCGATAGCCAAGGCCAACTTGGCCTCTTTGGAGAGAGCGCCGTATGACATCGCCGGGAAGATGAATGGGTACTGCAACCTGATCGGCTTCTCGCACGTTTCTTCCCCGATCACGACCTGCATGTTGCACTCTTCGCGGTACTTGTCCCTGGGCGAAGGCGAAGACAGCTGCGACGGCACCACCACGATAGTGTCAAAGTGGGGGGTGCGTCCCATGGTCCCGAAGCCCCGCAGCCCATAGCTGCCGGTCAACGCCTTGTGGTGAATCTCCTCGATAGTCCCCAGGGTCCATGGATACCGGGAAACCAGCTCCGACTCTGCCGGGTTGATGCGAATCGCATTCTCGGGACAAAACTCCGCGCAGAGTCGACAACCTACACAGGCGTTGTAATTCTGAACGACGACCTCATTCTCCCCATTCAGGCCGTACACCCCGTAAGGGCATATCTCCACACAAGTGGCACACTTGCCAGGCATCTTGGAGTTGATACACTGGTCTTTGTTCAACGTGACGCAAAAAGCACCGACAGTCGACATTAAGAATCCTCCTAGTGAGAGTAGAACGGTTTGTCCGACAAGGGCGCGATCTTGCGGAACGCCTTCGCATCCGCGGCTAAGCCGTGTTTCTTCAACAGTGCCTCCAACTTCTGGACGTCTTCGGCACCCATATCCACCACCGCGCAGTTGTGCCCCAGACTGGCCCAATCGCCCTGAATGTAGATGTTGCCCCTGATGAGATAATTGCCCAGGTTCTCCCCGGCGTCGCCGACGATGATCACGTCACCGGCGACCATGTAGGTCGCAGCTTCGTCGCCGACGCAGCCGCCAACGAGGATTGTGGCACCCTTGTTCATCGTAGCGGTAAAATCGCCAGCGTTGCCCTTGACGACCACCGTGCCTCCGTAGCAGTACTGAGCGGCGCCGTACTCGGCGTCTCCTGCCACGATGACCGTTCCAGCGGTCATGTTGTCGGCGACGTACTTGCCCGCATCGCCATTCATTTCAATCACAGCCCCGGCGTTGACCACCCCCAGGTAGTCTCCGCCTTCGCCTTCTATCACTATCGTTCCAGACTTCAGCCCCCCGCACAGGCCGTGCAGATGGGAGGAGTTCCTCACTATCACCGAATCCTTGGCGAGCATGGACTTCAGCTCTGTACTCGCCGCCCTCAAGTCTTTTCCCTTAGCATCCAGCACACTGGGCGCATCCGCCATGGCGTGTTTCCTCCACTACAGACTCAGATGCGCTCTCTACTTCGTAGAGCCTAACGAACTCTTGTCTGACCTCAGCTCGCTTCTCAGGCTCCCTGAGCGCATCCAACATCATCAGCATTAGATCATCAAAGGCTTGGGCTCTGTCCCTAGCCTCCTTCTCCTCTTTGGCCAACTGGAGAGCCTTCTCGTCGACCTCTTCCACCATCTCCAGAAGCCCAAGATCCAGAGCGTTCCGCAGACACTGTTCACCTGCCTCGGTCCTCACCAGCAAGGTGCAGTACCCCTCTTTCGCCCCCACCCTGCCTACGGCAATGTCCGCTGACTCTCCCAGAAAATCGTCACAGGTGGCGCATCCTGGACGGGTGTACCCTTCTATCCTGGAGAGGGGCGCCTTCTTCTCAGATCCGTCCCACAGCTCAACTCTCAGCTCTTTGTCCCTGGGTGAGACGTACAGTCTCTTCACCTCGCGGAGCGAGATACCCATCCTCTCCTCCAGGAATTGGCGTACAGGCGCCGGATAGTAGACGCCAGTGCAGAAGACGGTGATGTTCAGGCGTAGAGCCTCCTTGTATGGGTCGAGTCGCTCGTTCTCCGACGCCTTCAGGGTCCTGATCGCTTCACTCACGCAAGGAGTGCCCACCACCGCCACGTTGCTCAGCTTCCTCTCGTAGACGGCCTCGTTCAGAAAGTCGAGGACGGGCACCCACAAACCCTGCACTGCCAGATCGTCAGCGACTTCCTCCACTCTGGTCATCACCTTGGCGCGGGGTTCCAGCGCCCAATCATCCACGTCAGTGGCGATGACGCCATCTAACATACCGGCCGAGAGGTTGGCGATCAAGAGCGCCTTGACCACATCCATAGGTTGGCCGCTTTCTGTTGGCCCAGCAGCCTTGGCCGACACAGTGCGCCGAACCGGCAAACCCTCCCACTCATGCAATCTGGGGCAGGTTTCCTCACAGAAGACCTGGCAGAACGTGCAACTATCGAGAGGGATATTCGTCAGACCGATTCTCTTCTGTCTGACCTCTCTGATGGGATGGTGTGCTTCTCCATCCCAATGCAGCATGCCCTTGGAGCACGTGGCGACACACAGCCCACAGCCCGCACACCTGTCCAGGTCCCAAACCTCCAATTCCATGCGCCTCGCCATTAAGCGTCCTCCGTAACCCTTACACCCTCGAGTCTACGATTCAAAGACCAGTAGCTCCTCGCCCACGTGGGTGCTGCCGCTCTGATCGGCCTCAACTTCGCCCGTGGGTCCTAGGTACTCTATCTCCTCTGCGAATTCGCTCACGGTCTCGACGAACCGCGCGGCGTCGTCTGCCTCGAAGTACTCCAACCGTAATCTTCTACAGTCGAATCCGGCCTGCTTAAGCATGCGGCCCAGGGTCTCAGCCCGCTCTGCAGCCCGCCGATTCCCGTCTACATAGTGGCACATGCCTGGATCGCAGGCGCCTAAGAGGACGCCGTCAGCGCCTTGCAGGAAGGCCCACAACACCAGATAGGGATCGAAACGTGCCGAACATCCAACCCGCACAATCCGCACACTGGATGGGTACTGCCGGCCCTCAGCTCCCGCCAAGTCGGCTGCCGCGTAGCCGCTCCACTCGCACAGGAAGGCGAGAATCAGCGATTCTCCGCTCATCCGAGCAGCCAACGCCGCGTCGATCTGAGCGACCAGCTCCCTATCTGTGCACGGCTCCATGGTGATAGCCTTGGTCGGACATACGACCGTACAGTTGCCGCACCCATTGCACAGCGAAGGATCGATCCTGGACACACTCAGCGTTCCGTCCCTGGTGCGCATCGTGATCGCATGATAGGGACAGGATTCAACACAGGTCCCACAACCCACACATCGACCTTCAATCACCTGGGCTCGCGGTCCGCTAGAAGTGAGCTTGCCTGACGAGAGGTGGCGTACAGCTCTGACCCCTGCACGATATCCTTGGAAGATGCTCTCGCGCACGTCGGCCGGATAGTGTACGCTTCCACATGCGAAGATCCCCCTGGGGATGTAGCTGCCAGGTCGCAAGCGCACACTCGGTTCTGGCAAGAAGCCGCGCTCGTCCATAGGCAAACCAAGCAATCTGGAGACCGCCGCAGCATCCGACTGTGGCACCAGCGGCATAGCCAGCACCACCAAGTCGCAAGGTATGATCGCCTGGTCTCCGCGAAGATGATCGAATACCTCCACGCCCTCTTCGGCGATGCGGGGAGGTTGCTCCCCACCGTACTTGTAGAACTGGACTCCCAGGGCCTTCGCTTCCTGAATCATCGCGCTACTGAGTTCGGAAGAAAGGTCGTTGAAGAGCAAAGAAACTGCAGCTCCCGGGTTCCTCCGCTTCAGCAATGCAGAGTTCTTCAACGCGGCAGCAGCGGAAACTGAGGAGTACTGTTCGGGGCTCGGCTCCACCACCACTATCGCCACCCGCTCGGCATTTGGACCACCCTGCTGCAAGTCGTGCTCCAACTCTGTCTGAGTGACTAACCGGACACTGCTGTGCTCGGATCCCTCGGTAGGCTCAGCCTCTTGGCCGCCCGTAGCCACTATCACCGCCCCCACCTGGAAGCTGTGATTACTGCCGTCCTGAGATACGGTCACCTTGTAGTCACCTGCCGAGCCCGACATGTCTGTCACCGTCGCGCCAATAAGCACATCGATATCCTCGTGCTCCTGCACAGCTCGGATCTTCTTCCCGATGAACTCCTTGGCCCTCTCGCCCGATGGATAGAGGGTATGCAATCCGGCGACCTGACCACCCAGCTGCGGCGCTTTCTCCACTAGTCTCACAGGGAACCCTCTCGTGGCCACCGTAGTGGCAGCGGTGAGGCCAGCTATCCCTCCGCCGATGACCAAAGCCGCAGGAGCCACATCGACTTCCACCTTCTGTATAGGCTTCAGCACGGCTGCCTTTGCCACTCCCATCCGAGTCAAGTCCAGTGTCTTCTTGGTCGCTGCGTACCTATCGTCAGCGTGCACCAGCGCACACTGTTCTCGTGCGTTTACCATCTCAAAGCGTGAACCGCCCAAGCCTGCCTTGCTCAAGGCTGCCTCGAACAGTGGACCATGGGTACGAGGTGTGCAACCGACTACCACCACTCGATCCAGTCCGTGCTCCTCTATCGCTTGCGCGATCCTGGCAAGCCCTGCCTTGGAGCAGCCGTAGAGCTCTCGCTCCGCCAGCACTACGCCGGGCATCTTCGCGGCGCCATCTACCACAGCCCCTACCTCAACGGCATCGGAGATCTTCCCTCCGCACTCGCACACAAACACACCGATTCTGACTCTCGCCTGAGCCGTCACTTCACATGCTCCTTCGGGCAGCACTCAGACTGCTCGTCACACATCTCTCTCACCAAGCGACTGTTCCGTTTCCACCGCGAACTCGGGCGCAAGGTAGTGGTCACCACAAATCTTGCAGGCTGTGGCCTCGAAGTCGGATCCCCAGTCGTGGACAGATCGGTTTCCTAACACATCCTCGAGCTTGATGGCGGCTGTGGGGCAGACGAAAACGCACGTTGTGCAACCAATACAAGCGTTGGACCCAATCTCGAAGGGGGCGCTCACCTCCTTGGTAAAGCCTCGATTAACCAAGCTGATCGCGTCGGCCCTGACGATCTCGCGGCAGGCACGTACACACAAACCGCAGAGGATGCAGTTGTTGTCACCCAGGCCTACGCGCGGCTCCGTCACGCCCAGCTTGGTCGCCAATTCCCGTATAACCCTTGCATTCGGCGCCGCGGATAGGAGCAGTTCGGCCGTGATTCGACGCGAATCTCGCACCATCTCAGAATTGGTCTTCACCACCGCCCCTTCCTCGGCGGGATAAACACAGGATGCAACCAGAAGAGGCCCCCGGCGCGTTTCCAGCTCGACCACACAGAGGCGACAACTGCCGTAGGGCTCGAGCGCCTCATGGTAGCATAGAGTCGGTATCTCTATGCCATGCTCGCGCGCAACTTCGAGTATCGTTGAACCTTCTGTGGCTTCTACATCTCGGCCATCGATGCTTAAAGTGATCATCCGCTGTCGCCTTTCTACTCCACGCCGATTGCGTCGAACTTGCACAGCTCATAGCAGGACCCGCACCTGATGCACTTCTCCTGATCTATGGTATGAGGTTCCTTCTTGGCACCACTGATGGCCTCGGCGGGACAATTGCGGAGGCAGCGGCCGCATCCAGTGCACTTATCAGCATCAACGGAATAGCGAATCAATGGCCTGCACACGTGCGCCGGACAGCGCTTGTCCCGGATATGAGCTTCGTACTCATCGCGGAAGTAGCGAAGAGTCGAGAGCACCGGATTGGGAGCAGTCTGCCCCAGACCGCACAGTGAGGAACGGCTGATCTGCGTAGCCAACTCCTCCAAGTATGCGACATCCCCCTCTCGACCCTCTCCCTGCGTGATCGCCGTCAGAACCTCCAGCATTGCCTTCGTCCCCAACCGGCAAGGCACACACTTACCACAGGATTCCTGCTGCACGAAATCCATGAAGTACCTCGCAAACTCCACCATGCAAGTGTCTTCATCGCACACCACCATTCCGCCAGAACCCATGATGGCACCGAGTTTCTGCAACGACTGGAAGTCAATAGGCACGTCGAAGTGCTCGCGGGGTACGCACCCGCCGGAAGGACCGCCAAGCTGGACCGCCTTACACTCCTTATCCCCCGGAATACCGCCGCCTATGTCGTAGATGATCTCGGACAGAGTAGTCCCCATGGGCACCTCGACCAAGCCCGTGTTGTTGATGTTCCCCACCAATGAGAAGATCTTGGTGCCCTTGCTTTCCTCTGTACCGATCTGAGAGTACCAGTCTGCTCCTCGCTCAATCACGATGGGTACATTCGCCCACGTCTCCACGTTGTTGATGTTGGTCGGCTTGCCCCACAGACCGCTCTCCGCTGGATACGGCGGCCTCGGCCTGGGTTCGCCAATCCTGTCCTCTATGGATGCCATGAGAGCAGTTTCCTCGCCGCAGACAAACGCGCCACTGCCAGGCCGTATGTGGACAGAGAAGTCGAAGCCCGAGCCCAAGATGTTCTGGCCCACGAATCCGTACGCCTGGGCCTGCGCTATGGCGATCCTGAGGTTCTCCACCGCGAGAGGGTACTCATTGCGGATGTAGACGTATCCCTCGTGCGCACCAATAGCCCAGGCGCCGATGATCATGCCTTCGAGCACCCGGTGAGGGTTCCCTTCCATGATGCTGCGGTCCATGTAGGCACCAGGGTCGCCCTCATCTGCGTTGCAGATGATGTACTTGGTGTCACCGTCGGCCTCTCGACACAGTCTCCACTTGATGCCCGTAGGGAATCCAGCTCCTCCCCGACCCCTAAGGCCAGACTCCACAACCTCCTGGATTACCCCTTCTGGCTTCATGTGGTGCAGAGCCTTGCCCACCGCTGTGTAGCCGCCAAAAGCAACGTAGTCCTCTATGTTGGTGGGATCGATGTCACCGTTCAGGTCCAGTACCAGGCGCTGCTGTTTTCGATAGAAGGGCACGTCTTCCTCGCGGACTATCTTCGCACCGCTGGTCGGATCGGCGTAGGTCAGCCTGTCGATGACTGTCCCGTTCAACACTGACTCAGCAACGATCTCGGCGACATCGTCAACGGCCACCCCCTGATAGAAGATTCCGCTGGGTTTGAGAACTACAACGGGGCCCTTCTCACAGAATCCATGGCATCCGGTGCCAACGACGCCTATGTCCCCGCTCAGATTGCGGTTGTCTATCTCCTGTCGGAAAGCCTCGATCACATCCATGCTTCCGTGGACCCGACACCCGGTTCCGCAACACACAGAGATGCGCGGCTTGTCTGGGTCTCTGCTTGCCAGCAGATTCTGCTTAAGGCTGTTCAGTATTTCGAGGGTTTGTACCATGGTCATGGGCTATACCGTCTCTACCTCGGTCAGCAGTTCCCTGAGCAACACATCCGTCTTCGCACTAGTCATCTCCCCGGAGTAGGCTCCATCGGCAACAACGACGGGTCCGAGGGCACAAGCACCCAGGCAATTCACTGTCTCCAGGGTGAACTGTCCGTCTTCCGTTGTTTCGCCAGGCTGAATGCCCAGCCTCTCGGAAATCCTCTCCAGCACCTTCCTGGCGCCTCTGACCATGCACGCTGTCCCAGTGCACACGCTGATGACATGCCTGCCCTTGGGCTCTAGGCTGAAAGCGTTGTAGAAGGTGGCCACGCCATAGGTCTGGCTCAACGGCACTCCCATACTCTCGCTGATCAGGATCAGGGCATCCCTCGGAAGGTACCGGTAGCGCGCCTGGACCTCCTCCAATACATCCATCAGAGATCCATTCCCGCCATCTCTTCTGCCATTCAACAAGTCATCAAGCTCGCTCGCGTCAAATGTCGACTGCATGTCCACTCTTGCCCTCCCTGCTACTGAGCCATCCGAGCGCTGCTGACACCTCGCGGGTGCGAACGGAAGATCCGTGGCAACGGTGCACCGCGCCAGCTTCATTCTACTGGACAGGCCGTGGATTTCTCATAGAAGCAGGGTGTGGAAAAATGAAAAACCCGTGAAAAAGTCACGGGTTTTTCGCTCGGGAGTCTGGCTGTGAGTGTGCTATGGAGAGCCTTTCAGCTGACCTCGGGGACCTCGGGGCAAGAAAGCATGTAACCCACCCCCGGGGTGGTGAGAATGTAGCGGGGCTGAGATGGATCGTCTTCTATCTTCAGGCGTAGATGACGCACGTACGCCCTAATATAGTCGATGTCGTCGCGATACTCAGGCCCCCAGACCTCCGAGAGCAAGTCCTCATGCAGCATCACGCGATTGGCGTTCAGCGCTAGCTGCTGGAGCAGCTTGAACTCGGTAGGCGTGAGAGCGATCTCGCGCTCCCCCACACTAACTCTACGCCGGGCGAAGCTGACTGTTAGGTCGCCGCATGACAGGTCCGCTGTGGTCACAGCCCCCTTTCCGGGCAGCGTGCTGCGGCGCAAGACCGCCTTGACTCTCGCGATCAGCTCCTTGGCGTTGAAAGGCTTGACCAGATAGTCATCAGCACCGACGTCGAAGCCGTGCAACATGTCCACTTCGCGCGCCTTAGCCGTCAGCATTACGATGGGTACGGCCGAGAACTCTCGCATCCTCTTGCACACATCGTAGCCATCCATGTCGCCAGGCAACATGATGTCCAAAAGAACTAGGTCAGGTTGTTCGACGGCTAGGACCTCCAAGGCCTCCTCGCCGTCGCGTGCGCTGAGTACCTCGTAGCCCACCGCCTCCATTACTGCGCGAACCAGCCTGACTAGGCGCGGTTCATCATCAACCACGAGAATGGTTTCTTTTTTCACTTCGCAGCTTGCCAGTTGTAGGTGGCTCTGTCTGGCAGCCTCCTCTCGGAAGTGCCAGCGCTGTATCAGACCCAGCCGCGGAGCTTCACGGCGCCAGCGACCCTGGCCACCGCCACCAGGTAGGCAGCCAGTCGGTTGTGCACCCCCTTGGCTTGAGCCATCTCGTGCACCGCGTGGAACGCGGCGGTCATCTTCCGGTCTAGCCTTTCGTGTACCTCTTCAATGTCCCAGTAGTAGTTGTACGCGTTCTGCACTCCCTCGAAGTAGGAGACAACCACTCCCCCGGCGTTGCACAGAAAATCGGGAATAACATATACACCGTTCTCGTGGAGTATCCTGTCCGCTTCTGGCGTCGTAGGTCCATTGGCAAGCTCAACCACGATCTTGGCCTTGACCCGATGAGCGTTCTCCTCGGTGATCACGTTCTCGAGCGCGGCCGGAACGAGCACGTCCACGTCCAACTCCAGCAGCTCCTCGTTGCTAATGGGCTCGGAGTCGGGCAGGCCCACACAGGTGCCGGTGTCGTCCTTGTAGCCCTTGACCTCTTCGCACTCCAGACCACCCTCACAGACAATTCCACCCCTCGAGTCGCTCACGCAGATGACATTCAATCCCAGCAACTCCTCCCCAAGGACCTGGCCATAATAGCCAGCATTGCCGTAGCCTTGGATGGCAGTAGTGGCACCCTTCAATTCGATGCCCAGCACCTTGCCTGCTTCGCGCAGACAATACATGCCCCCTCTCGCCGTAGCATCCATACGGCCCGCGGATCCTCCCAGAGCCAAAGGCTTGCCCGTGATGACGCCGGGTTCGTTGTTTCCTTGCAGCGCGGAGTACTCATCCATCATCCAGGCCATGATCTGAGGATTTGTATACACGTCAGGGGCGGGAACGTCAGCTTTGGGCCCCAGTATACGCCCCACTTGTCGAATGTAGGCCCTGCTCAGTCGCTCCAGCTCAGGCTGAGACATCTCCTTAGGGTTGCAGACTATACCGCCTTTGCCACCTCCCAGCGGTATGTCAACCACCGCCGTCTTCCACGTCATCCAAGCAGCTAGAGCCCTAACAGTGTCAATGGTCTCCTCCGGATGAAAGCGTAGGCCTCCTTTTGCCGGTCCACGGGCATCATTGTACTGCACGCGGAAGCCCTTGAAGACCTCTACGGAGCCGTTGTCCATTTTGACGGGGAGGGTGACGTGCATCTCCCGCAACGGCTCTCGCAGAAAGGCGTGCATTCCTGGGTCGAGGCCCAGGATTTCCGCAGCCTCATCTAGCTGCCTCTGCGCAATCTCGAACGGGTTCAACTTATCCATGATTCTCCATTCTCCTTACATTTGTATATCTGACGGATTAGCGTCAGTCGCTTGCATGTGTATCTGTGCCCTGCCCGCGGGGCAGAGAGAAGGAAATGGTTGTTCCTCTGCCCTGCTCGCTCTCGGCCCAAATCCTGCCGCCGTGGCTTTCCACTATGGTTCGCGACACTGGAAGCCCGAGTCCCGTCCCCCGCACCTTGTCACCAATGGGCGACTTGACCCGAAAGAACTTTTCGAAGAGTCGGTTCAGGTGCTCTGGGGCGATTCCTACACCGTTGTCGGCCACGCTGATGATAACCTCGTCACCAGCCACCTGGCCTCTCACAACCACGAGCCCGCCGTCAGGCGAGTACTTAACCGCATTGTCGAGCAGGTTGCGTATCACCTGCTCGAGCCGCCGGGGATCCGCATCAATGATCGGAAAGTCCGCGGGGAAGCTTATCACAAACCGGTGTCTTGCCGTGCGACGCGTCATCTCACGAACTAGCCGCTCAGCAAGGCGAGGGACCAGGGTGGGTTCCTTGGTCAATACCAGCAGACCAGCATCTACTATGGATGATTCCAGCAGATCTTGGATCATGGTCTGCAGCTCCGTGGCCTCCGCTTCTATGATCTGTAACTGTCTAGCCCGAGACGTTTCGTCCCACTCGACATCGTCGAGCAACAACGCCGATGCGTAACCCTGTATCGAGGTCAGCGGGGTGCGCATTTCATGCGCCAACGCGGCGATCAGTTCGGATCTCAACCGATCCGCTTCCTGCACGGCCCGGGCTTCCTCTGACTCCTGTAGCAGTCCGATCTGAGTCAGGTTGATGACCAATAGCTCGGCAAACGCTTGAAGGAAAGGAATATGCGACACAGAGAACTGCTCACCGCTGGCGAAGGTCTCCAGCGTAAGCACACCTATCTTATCATCCCGATAGATGAGCGGTACACCAATCGCGCTTCTGGGGAAGTCCAGGCCACGCGACGCCTGCTTGCACAACGCCCGGTTATGCGCGGTCATGGTGGCCATGGCAGACTCGGTCTCGGCTGGACTGCTCCAGACACACGGGGTCCCAGATTCGAATACCTGGCCGGACATCGACTCGCCGATTCGTAGTCTGACCTTGTGCAAGGTCTCGACATCGTAGCCAAAAGAGGATGCAACGCGCAGCATCCCAGTAACCGTGTCGAACCCGAAGAGGACCCCGGCCTCCGCAGGTCCGAGTACCTCCATCAGCGTGGCTTTGATAGCGGGCAGTAGCTCCTCGGTATCGACGATGGATGCGAGTGACTTGGAGACCTCAAAGAGAGTGGAAACCTGTTGAGCGTGGCGTTGGTTCTCTCGTTCTATGGCATCCCGCGCGAGGTACTGCGCCACTTGTTCCGAGATCCCGCGGAGCAGATCGGTCTCCTCCTCCAGGAAGCGCCACTTGTCACTCCGGTAATACACGGCGATTGAGCCCACCGTCTCCCCGTCGACGAAGATCGGTACCCCCAGAACGGACTTAACGCCGTACTCTCCCAGGACTTCGTCTAACTTGGGGATCTCGTACTCCAAGAGCGCTCCCTTGTCAACCAGGAGCTTGCCTAACACACCCTCGCCAGGGATGATGGCTAGTTGCGCTGCGACGTCTTCCTCCACACCGTCTGACCACGTCGAGTATTCGCGCGTCCCCGCGCCGCAGTACACGATTGCCATCGCCCGCTGATACTGCATTGAGGCCGGTAAGCGCCGGGCCACGAAAGACAGAAAGTCTCCAACGTTCTCAGCAAGCAGCGCTTCCCGGCTGACGTCATAGAGGATGCTGAGTTCCTTGACCCTCTCACGCAGACGGAACCGAGAGCTATTCAGGCTCTCACGCAGGACGCTGCTCTCAATAGCCCAGCTGAGTTGACCAGCCAGTGCGGACAGGAAGTCCTGATGAATGGACGAGAACCGAAACGGCTGTGGACTCGCCACGCTCAAGACGCCCAAGAAGGTCCCTCTAGATCTGAGCGGTACGCACGCCATGCTCCGCACCTGCGGCGGCGCAGCCGTTCCATCAGAGAACACGGGCTCTGCCCGGGTATCCTCAACTAGTACAACCTCAGCCGAGCGAGCAACTCGCCCCACAAAATCCTGGCTCAACCCCGTCCAACCACCTACGGGAGAAGGGCCCTCGTCCCCAGCGACATGGGCGACGACGTCCAGTTCCCGCCTCTCCTCGTCGTACAGGCTTACGCAGGCGACCTCGAGCCCTGTGATCTCCGTTATGCTGTCCAGAGCAAGAGACAGCACTTCGTCTAGATCCACTGGTTCCGCACTGAGTCTAACAAGCGCATTGAGTGCCCTCAACTCAGGGTACGCTGCGCCCGAATCGCGCTCCTCGAAGGCACGAGTAGTCGAACACACAGTTGCATAAGCCTCGCGCTATTCTGTGTCGCCGAGCAAGACCTGGAGGCACGCGTTGCATCTTACCATGGCTATATCCCAATGTCAAGCACGAAACTTGGCGTGCGGCCCGCTCAAGACCGCTGCGGAGGGAGCCGTGCCAGATATCGGTGCCTAGTTGCAGAGACTGAATGGCCGTCTCCACAAACCGAAAACCTCTGCCCAAACACTGCGACCATCACTTTACCCCCACGCCTAGCAGCTCCGGATACGACCCTTTCGCCGGCACAGGTGAGGTCAAACCTGGCAGCAGATGCTCATTTGGCCTATACTATGGACAGATCACATCTCAAGGGAAAGGAGAGGCCATTGGCTCGTAGGAGTACGAAGAAACAGCGCCCCGCTCAGAGGCTGTTCTTGATTCTGAGCATCCTTGTGGTGTTGAGCATGGCCATCGGCTATCTACTCACCGCCTTGCCCGCACCTCCTCCGCCAACACCTACCCCCATCCAGACGCCCGTAGTGTCCCTCATAGCGCCCATGCTGCTCATCTAGCGCTTCAAACACCGCTGCGGAAACTCATCCCCGGAGGACCCGGCAACGCCCCCGGCAAACTGCCACGCGCGGTCGCCACCTGGCCTCCCCAGCCGGCACACAACAAAAAGCCCGGGCAGGAGTTGATCGGTGCACTCCCTGGCCCTGGCTTTTGTCTGATGATAGACCCGGAGGCCACACATCAAGCGAGGCTCTCAAGAGCTCCCCTAGAAGAGCTTCGGCTCCTTGTCAGGATGGAGCTTCTTGAACTTCTCCACCAAGTCGTCCTTGCTCTCCTCGTTATCTGGATCAGGGGCGCACGCGTCCACAGGGCAGACCAGCGCGCACTGCGATTCATCGAACCAGCCGATGCACTCTGTGCACTTGTCCGCCTCTATCACGTACACCTCGTCCCCTTCGCTTATGGCTTCGTTGGGACACTCCTCCTCGCATGCTGCGCAGGCGATGCACTCCTCAGGGTCGATCTTGTAGGCCATTTCTGACTCTCCTTTCCATGGTTTCCAAAGAGACTATCCATACTCATGCGGATGCCAATGCACATTATACCGAACTCCGCCAGCTTTGCAAGTGGTACCGGTGCGGCGCAGAATCTCCAACCGCTCCTGGCTCCACGTAGGATGTACTGGGGCACGGCAGCTCGCCCATCTTCTCCCACACAGCCTATGAGAGCTGGTTCTGCACCGATTTCTCCGTCCTTTGTGCGACCCTGTGTCAGCACCAGCCACCGGTGGGATTGTAAGGCACATTCGCACGCACTGGCCACACGAGCAGGCACCTGCTACACCGTGGCCAGCGTTCGTCTTCGCCTTTGCTATTGCGGCTCCATTGCGCTATGATGATAGGCGACTCCAACTCATCTTTGACGGCCCATGGCGAAACCCATGAACAGCGAGAAAGTGCTGGTCGTCGATGACGATCCTGCGCTACTCCCTCTGATTGAATACACATTCTCCAGGGAAGGCTACGAAGTCTACTCCGCAGCCGACGGGAAGGAGGCGTTGCGCAAATTCTTCGCTCATCGCCCCAACCTGGGCCTGCTGGACATCATGATGCCTCGCCTGGACGGTTGGGAGACCTGTCGCCGCATCCGAGAGGTCTCTGATGTCCCCATCATCATGCTCACAGCTCGAGGGCAGGACGAGGACATAGTCCGCGGTCTCGACTATGGGGCCGACGACTACCTCACGAAGCCGTTCAGTATCAAGGTTCTTCTGGCACGCGTCCGAGCCGTTCTGCGCAGAGCAGCGCTTCCCCCCACGGAGTATGAACAAACTGCCAGCTACGCCGATGACTACCTCACGGTTGACCTCAAGGAACGGCGCGTGACCGTCCGTGGAAAAGCCGTGAAGCTAACCCCCACGGAGTACCGGCTGTTGGCCTATCTGGTCCAGAATGAGGGCCAAGTTCTTAGCTTCCGTCAGATACTCCAGAACGTCTGGGGATGGGAGTATCAAGACGATGTGGACTACGTCAGAGTGTATATCTGGCATCTACGACAGAAGCTGGAAGAGGACCGCGGGGATCCCAGGTACATCCAGACTGAGATAGGTGCGGGATATCGGTTTCAGGGAGACATCGAAGCAGACGACTGAGCCTCAATCCAGATCAGCGGCCAACTCGCTCCTCAATGAAGGAAACTATGTCTTCGAAGCGGGAGCCGGTGCGGAAGACCCGCGCCACCCCCAGATCCTCCAGCTTCTCCACGTCCCTGCCGGGCACGTTGCCTCCCACCAGCACCATCAGATCCTCGAGTTCCTTGTCTCGGACCAACGCCATCAGCTTCTCAGCAAGGGGCAAGTGCGCCCCCGAGAGTACAGAGAGGCCGATCACGTCCACGTCCTCTTGCAGAGCCGCCTCCACAATCTCCTCGACCGTCTGGTGGAGGCCGGTGTAGATGACCTCCATGCCAGCGTCGCGCAATGCGTGGGCCACCACCTTCGCCCCGCGATCGTGGCCATCAAGGCCAGGTTTGGCAACCAATACCCTAACCGGCTTCTTCCCCATTCTCCCCCTCGTCGTAGTCGAATTCGCCATCCAACACCTCCGTCAGGACGCCCGAAAGCTCCTTAGGAGAATGAATAAAAGCGTAGCGATTGCCCATCAGCCGCCTCGGACGCTGATCGATCGTTCTCACACCCTTGGATGCCAACTCGGCCAGCGCCGCCTCCACATCGTCCACCCTGTATGAGATCAGGTAGAAGCCCTCACCACGCTTCTCCAGGAACTTGGCCACCTCACTCTCGGGCGAGGTGGGCTCCATCAACTCCAGCGCCACTTCTCCCACGTAGTACCGGGCAACTCTAATCATCTCACTCTGGGACACGTAGAGGCCGTCCAGCTCCAATCCCAGATCCTGCTCGTAGCGCCTGCGTGCTTCCTCAAGATCCCGTACGGCGTAACACAGATGGTCGATGGCCTGGAGCTTCATGATCCTCGGTCCTTTTCCTCTAGAGCCTTGAGCACCTTGTCGGGAGTGATGGGGAACTCTCTAATCCAGACCCCCACGGCATCGTAGACGGCATTGCCGATGGCCTGGAACATATTCATGGAACCCCAAAGGCCCGCCTCCTTCGCTCCGAAGGGACCCTCCGGATCCACGGTCTCTACGATGATGGGGGTGATCTGCGGCATGTCCACAGACAGAGGCACTTTGTACTCCAGCATGTTGGCATTGAGCATCTGTCCGCCATCCCAGGAATGCTCCTCGAGCAGTGTGGCGCCCACTCCCCCCGAGGCCACCGATCCCTCCAACTGACCCTCCACGCTCATGGGATTGATGGCAAAGCCACAATCGTGAGCCCCGGTGACTTTGGTTACCTTTACCTGGCCAGTCTCTGTATCCACCTCCACCTCGGCCACAACCGCCCCGAAGCTGAAAGTCCCGGCGTGCTGCCCTTTGGGGTTGCTCACCCATTCTCGTCTCAGGTCGACCTTCGGCATATAGGAGCCCCGCCCCACGACAGGAGTATTGTCAAGGAGGGCCTTACGTATGACCTTGCCCAGCCAAACGTTCCACTCTGGCCTTTGCCTAACAAAGACCTGGCCATTGTTCAAATCCAGTTCACCCGGAGTGGCATCTAGCATATCCGAGGCGATGTTCAGGATCTGCTCCCTGGCGTCGATGGCCGCTGCCCTGGCCGCATTTCCAGACACGAATGTGGCGGCCTGGGAATACGCCCCCTGGTCCAGAGGTGTGACCTCTGAGTCGGCGGAGACCAGGTTGATGTCCTCCATCTTCATGCCCAGCACATCGGCCGCAATCTGTACCACCATGCTCTCGTTGCCCTGACCGTTGTCCACGACCCCTGAGATGAGCGTGCACCCTCCATCTTCGTTGAACTTGAGCATGGCGGCTGATCCGCCCCTTATACCCATGGGGAATCCCACCATCATGCCATTGGCACCCATGCCGACGCCCTTCCCATAGGGCAGCTTACCACGCTTATCCTTCCAGCCCGATCTTTCAGCGGCCTGTTCAATCGCCTCCGTGAGACCGCAGCTAATGATCTTGGAGCCGGTGGCCTGCACCTCCCCCGTCTTCAACGCGTTCCGGAGGCGGATCTCCACCGGATCCATGCCCAATTCCTGGGCGATCATGTCCAGCTGCATCCCCAGTCCACCGTGGAACGCACGGCCGTGGCATCGATACATGCCCCGCACGGGCTTGTTGGTGTACACCCGGTACCCATTGAAGCGTGCGTTCGGCAGGCGATATGTCTCCTCCCAAACCAGGAAAGGTACCGACACGGCGATGGGCCCAGTGCTGCTGTAGGCGCCACCGTCGAGAACAAGCTTGATCTCGCTGGCCAACAAGCGCCCGTCCTTCGCCACGCCGGTCTTCAGATCGACCACCATAGAGTGCGCCTGCCGGACACTAGTTAAACTCTCCTCTCTGGTGTACACCATCTTGACCGGCTGGCCCGCTTTCATGGTTAGCAGTGCGGCGATGAACTCGCCGGGAAAGATGTCCGAGCGTCCACCGAAGGCCCCACCCGTGTACACCCGGCGCACCTTGACCTTGCTCAGGGGCTTCTCCAGGAGGTTGGACAGAGCCTTGGCCTTGGTATGAGGCGAGGCGTTGGGGGTCCAGATCTCCAGATTGCCGTTGCTGTCGTAGCTGGCCAACACCGCATAAGGCTCGGTCTGACAGTATGTGTACTCCCTATCGACGAAACGATCCTCTTTCACATAGTAGGCTTCTTCGAAGGCCCTATCCACGTCGCCGACCTCGATGGGGACGTGGATGTTGACGTTGTTTTCCGCATGATCGTGTATCTGAGGGGCCCCGTCCATCATGGCCTCCAGAGGATCGAACACTGCGGGTAGGACTTCGTACTCAACCTCGATCAGTTCCAGCGCCTCTAGTGCGGTCTCCTCGTCCACAGCCGCCACCGCCGCCACGTCCTCACCGATGTAGCGGACCTTCTCCGCAGGCAGCAGTTCGTGATCCCGAGTGTAGCGAAACACACCCCACTTCACCCCAGCCGCATCCTGCCCGGTGACAACTGCCTTGACACCGCTCAGCCTCTCTGCCTTGCTGGTGTCGACGTTGAGGATACGGGCATGGGCGTGAGGGCTCCTTAGCACTTTGGCGTGCAGCATCCGGGGAAGAGTCAGGTCGGCGGTGTATCGAGCCTCGCCCGTCGCCTTGGCCAGCGAATCGATCCTGACCACACTCTGGCCCACCAGTTCATGTTCTGCCATTGTGTTTCCCCTCCCCTTGCAGACTGTCGGCCGCTGCCATGATCGCTTCCACGATCTTGGCATAGCCAGTGCACCGACACACTACTCCCGAAATGGCCTGCCTCACTTCTGCTTCCGTGGGGTGCGGATTCTCATCCAGGAGCGCCTTGCCGGTCAGAATCATGGCGGGACTGCAGAAGCCGCATTGGATAGCACCATGCTCAATGAAGGCCTTCTGAACGGGGTGCAGCTGCCCGTCCTCCGCCAGGCCCTCAATAGTCACTATCTCTTTGCCCTGAACCTCTACGGCGAGAGTCAGACACGACCGAATCGGTTTCCCGTCCAGGAGCACGGTGCAAGTCCCGCAGGCCCCTTCGCCGCACCCCATCTTCGTCCCTGTCAACTCCAGTCTCTCGCGGAGCACCTCAACGAGGGTCTCGTTGGGCGAAACAACGACATCGTACTGCTCACCGTTGACCCTCAGCTGGACAAGTCGTTTGTCCATGGCCTACTCCTTCCCCCACGCATTCATGATTGCCCTACGGGTGAGCACCCGCACCATCTTCCTCCTATACGACGCGTCACTCCCAACATTGTCCACTGGGCGGGCCGCTTCGTATGCAGCCTCGGCAACCTGCGACACCAAGCCGTCGGTCACCTGCTGTCCTTCGAGAAGCTGCGTCGCATCCTCTACCACGACCGGTCCCGTGCCAACTGCAGTCAGCACCACCCCTGCCCTGCTACAGATCCCGGCCCCATTCCTGCTGAGTACTACGGCTACGCCAGCGAGAGGAAAGTCCATGGAGCCGCGAAGACGCAGCTTCTGGCAATCTCCGGACATGCCGTCGACCGGCCCGGGCACCCGCACCTCTGCCACAATCTCGTCTGGCTCCAGCGCCAATGGCCGTTTTCCCCGTCCTGTGTACAACTCAGCGAGAGGAGTCTCTCTTTCGCCGCCCGAGCTGACCACTCTCACCGTCGAGCCTAGCGCTATCAGGGCGGGCGCCATGTCTCCCTGGTAAGTCGCCAGACATCGCTTGCCGCCCTTGATCGCGTGGCAGCGATCGCCGCCGGTCTTGTAGCATGCGCCTCGAGCCTGCCGCCAGAATGGCGACTGATTGTAATAGAAGCATCGGGTGTTCAGGCACAAGTTGCCGACCACCGTACCCATCACCTGTAGCGGGGGAGCAGCCACCATCTCGGCCGCCCGAGCCAGAACAGGATAGCGCTCCCTCACGGCAGGCATCTCGCGCAGAGTCGCTAGTCTGGTGAGGGCACCGATGCGCAAGCTCCCGTTATGCTCACTGACGAAGTCCAGGTCCGGAACCGTCTTGAGGTTTACGAGATGTGAGGGCGCCAGCAGTCCGTGCCTCATGGACACCAGCAACTCAGTGCCCCCTGCGATGAGCTTGGCCTGCTCTTTGTGCTCGGCCAGAAAGCTCAGAGCCTCTTCCAGCGAGCTGGGCTCCAGATGTTCGAAGCTAGGTAGGTGCATCATTTCCTCCCCACCTTATTCGTTGCGTATCTCCGCGGCGATGATATTGAGGATCATGGTCTGCGTGCCTGCCCCGTAGAGCAGCCACCGGGCATCGCGCATATACCTTTGGATATTCATCTCCATGGAAGCTCCGTAGGCTCCGAAGATTCGGGTGGCGTCGTCCACAATCCTCAGCACGGCCTCGGTGATGAAGTATTTGCAGGTTGCGGCATCCACGTTGACCGGCAATCCCTGGTCCATACGCCACGCGGCATAGTAGATCATCAGCCTGGCTGCATCGATCTCCACTCTCATCTTGGCCAGCTTGTGCTGGATCGCTTGCCACTTGATGATGGGCCGGCCATACGCCTCTCGCTGCTTGGCGTATTCGACCGACTCCTCATATGCCGCCCGCGCTATCCCCAGTCCGAGTGCCGCGGTGTGCACCCGAATGTCGTTCAGAATGCTCCTCAGCAGTGCGAACCCCTTGCCTTCTTCGCCTCCGAATAGCCGGTCTGCGGGAATCCGCACGTTGTCGAAGAACAGATCATAGCAGCCAGAGGCAGTCGCGATCAGCTTCTCGATGCGATCTCCTACCTTGACTCCCGGCCTATCCCTATCCACCAGGAACAAGTCCACACCCCTGAACCCTGCCTCTGGGTCTGTCTTGGCTGCCACCGTATAGAAGTCCACGGCGTTCGCGCCGGTGATCCAGCTCTTCTGACCATTGATGACATACTCGTCTCCATCGCGCACGGCGGTCGTCTGCATGGCGCCGAGATCCGTGCCGCCAGCCGGTTCCGTCATGCACATGGTGCCATACTTCTCTCCCTTGATGGCCGGGACGAGATAGTCGCGCTTCTGCTGCTCTGTACCGTACAGATTGATGAACTCGGTGCCCATCAGGCACTGCATCATCACCCTCGCCGCCACGCTCATGTAGCAGCGCGCCAGCTCCTCATTGAGGATGGCGAACATCACATTATCCCCACCTTGTCCGCCCCACTCCTCTGCGAAACGAAGGCCATAGAATCCCTGTTCGGCGATCCGGTCCAGCAACTGGTGAGGGATGTCCTTCTTCTCCTCCATCTCTTTGATATGAGGTCGGACATATCTATCGGCAAACTCCCTCACGCTCTGCCGGAAGAGGTCGTGTTCCGGGGTGAAATTGAAATCCATCTTTCCTCCAGTCCTTGCCCACTGTCTGCTCTTAGTGGCTATCTGCCTATCGTGCCACGCCCATCTCGTGGGCAATGATGCCTCGTAGAATCTCCGATGTCCCTCCCCCCAGAAGCAAGAAGCGAGCATCGCGGAAGTAGCGCTGCACAGGATACTCCGTGGCGAAACCATAGCTGGCGAAGATGCGCGAAGCACCGTCGGCCAGCTCGTTGGCCATCTCCGACGCGAAGAGCTTGGCCATCGAAGCCAATCGCATGTCACGCTCTCCGTGGTCAAGGAGCGACGCCGCACGGTAGACCATCAGCCGTGCTGCCTCCAACCGAGTGGCCATATCAGCCAGGCGATGAGAGACAGCCTGGAACCTGGCGATGGGCCGTCCGAACTGCACCCTCTCCCGCGCGTATCTGATGCCTGCATCCAGCGCGGCCTGTCCCAAACCAAGGCTCAAAGCCCCCATCATGATGCGGATCTCGGCCAGAACACCCTGAAGGTTGCGAGCGCCTGTTCCTTCCTCACCAAGGAGATTGCCAGCAGGAACCCGACACTCCTCCAGAATAACCTCAGACGCGCTAAGTCCCAGCACCCCCATCTTGGCGATTTCTCTGCCCACGCTCACTCCTGGCGTTCCCCTCTCTACGAGGAACATGTCTACACCCTTGAATCCTGCCTCGGGTGCCGTCTTCGCGGCGACGGTAAAGAAGTCAGCCAACGCAGCATTCGTGATCCACGATTTTCGCCCATTGAGCAGATAGTCGTCGCCGTCGCGACGGGCAGTGGTCCGCATAGCTCCCAGATCCGAGCCGGCATCCGGCTCCGTCATCGCGATGACTCCCATCTTCTCGCCGCGGATAGCGGGCACGAGCAAACGCTGTCTCTGTTCTTCCATCCCGAAGCGGTAGATGAAGTCAGTACCCATCAGAGCCTGCATGGACACACTGGCGGCCAGGCTCATGGAGCCACGGGCAAGCTCTTCACACAGCAGAGCAAACATCACATGGTCACCGCCGGAGCCTCCGTACTCCTGCGGATAGCGAATACCAAGGTAGCCAAGTTCCGCCGCCTTCACAAACAGATCGGCTGGAAACCTCGCCTCTTCATCGATGAGGGCTGCCGACGGGACAACCTCCTTGTCCACAAAGTCCGCCACGCTTCCCCTGAGAAGCTCCTGCTCCTCGCTAATGAGAAAGCCCACAGATCCACGCCCCTCTATTCGGCTAGCAACCGCGCAGGTGCCGCCTGCGCTCTGATCGTTCGATCATCGGCCGGCTACTTCGCGTATTACCAGCTCCAGAGCCTCAACGAGCCGTTCGTTCTCCTCACCAGTGCCGATGGTGATACGCAGGGCATCAGGGACGCCAAAGGCGTGAGTCTGCTGGACTACTACGCCATGGCGCACCAGCGCCTGCCACAATGCGGGTACGTCCCGTCCGAGATCAACCAACAGAATGAAGTTGCACTGCGTCGGAACATAGCTGATATCGAGCCTGTCCAACTCTCGGTAGAGATACCGCTTCTGCTCCGCGTTGTGTTCTCTGCTTCTCCGAATGTGCTCTTGGTCGTCCAGGCCCGCAGCTGCTCCGATGAGACCGAGAGCTGGTACGTGATACGGAGATAGAACTCGAAGCAGGTAATCTGTCAGGTCCTTGCTGGCCACTGCGTACCCAACCCTCAGGCCCGCGAGACCATAGATCTTGGAGAAGGTCCGGGCGACAACCACGTTGCGTCCCTCTCTGATGTGTCTTGTGACATCCGCGTAATGCTCTTCCTCGACGTAGTCGCAGTACGCCTCATCGAACACGACCACCACCCGCTCGGGGACCTGCTCCATGAACTCATCGACCTGCCTCTGAGTGAGCATCGTCCCCGTGGGGTTGTTGGGGTTACACACGAAGACCAGACGCGTCCGGTCGCCGATCCTCTGGGACATGGCGGGGAGATCGTAGGCGTAGTCCTTCGGATCGACGAGTACCGGATGGCCTCCGAACATCTTGGTGTAGAGCTCGTACAAGGGAAAGGTGGAAGGACAAATGATGCTCTCGCCACCCCCGTGGAGGAAAGCTTGGCACAGCACGCGCAATACGTCGCACGAACCATTGGCAACGAGGACGTGATGCCGATCAAACTCTGGCCCCATCAGGTTAGCGATCTTGCTGCGCAACTCGTCCTCACAAATGCCGGGATAGCGGTGGACATGGCCCACCGCCTCCCTCATCGCCCGCACCGCCAGAGGTGAGGGGCCCCAGGGGTTCTCATTTGCGAAGAGCCTGATTATGGCGTCAAGGCCGTACTCTTCTTGCAGTTCCTCTATCGGCGTGCCGGTCTTGCGGACCGCCAATTCCGACAGTCTGGGATCGGTCACTAGTCCCTTTCGGATCGCTCCCGCTCCTTTCTCACTCCTTCACGCTAGATGACACCGGCTTCTTTCAGATCGCCTCTTCGCTGTTCATCGTAGCCGAGCACATTACCGTAGACCTCGTCGTTGTGCTCCCCCAGACGTGGTGGAAATGACATCTGCATGCCCACCGACTCCAGGTACCCGGTGATCACAGGCGTCGGAGGAAGATAGACCTCCGTCCCCGTGCGCGGGTCCTTCGAGCGTATCAGTCTGTCCTTCACCAAGGGGTCGTGCGTCATTTCGTACACCGTGTTCACTGTGGAGATGGGAACACCGATGCTGTTGAGCAACTCGATAAGCTGGGCCGTGGTCTTCGTCTTGGTGATCGCGGAAATCTCCTCGTTCAAGCGCTTGACGTCTGCTATGCGTCCTGCGTTGGTCTTGCGCTCCTCGTTGAATAGCGACCCGAAGCCCGGCAATTCGGTCATGGCCTGCCACTGACGGTCATTTCCCACGGCTATGTAGACGTACCCGTCTTTGCTCTCATAGACCGATACAGGCGCAAAGAACTCGTGAGTGTTGCCCCTCCGCGTGATCTCCTCACCGAAGCTCTTGCTCAGCATTACAGGATTCACCTGCCATGAGATCGTGCTCTGGAACATGGAGATGTCTACACGAGACCCCTCACCGGTGGCCTGTCGTCTGTAGAGGGCCTTCATGATCTGGCCATAGCCATGTTCACTGGCGCCCAGGTCCGCCATGGGCAGCCCGAAGACTTGTGGCGGACCATCAGGTTCCCCGGTAAGATCCATGAGCCCACTTCGCGCCTGCAGGATAGGGTCATAGGCTGCCTCGTTGCTGTCGGGTCCGAAGCCTGTGATGCCCACCCAGATGATATCTTCCCTGATGGCCCTCAGGTCGTCATATCCGATTCCGAGCTTGGGATAGTTTCGCGGCAACTGGTTGCAGGCAAAGATGTCCACGTCAAGCTTCGTGACCAGATCCCTGAAAACCTTCTTGCCATCCTCATCCCTCAAGTTAAGCGTGATCGCTTTCTTCCCTACGTTGTTGGGCAGGAAGTAGGTGTTCATCGCCGACTCTCCCAAGACGTTGCTCCCCACGTAACGATTGGGATCAGCCCTCTCCGGGTGTTCGACCCTGACCACCTGCATTCCCTCAGCGGCCAGCCTGTAGGTGAGGTACGGCAGGACCGTAGCCTGTTCCATGCTCAGCACTGTGACGTCTGCGAACAACTCTCTCATTTCTCCTCCTTCGATCTCGTGCCCTTCTCCTTCAAAGCCCGGAGAACCTTCTCGGGCGTGATGGGCAGGTCTCGAATCCTCACTCCCACGGCATCGTAGACAGCGTTGGCGATGGCGGGAGCCGTTGGTATACAGGCGGGCTCGGCCATTCCCTTGGCTCCATAGGGTCCGGCGGGCTCATCGGTCTCGACGATGATGGGATCGATCTCCGGCATGTCCAGCGCCGTTGGCAGGGCGTAGTCGGCGAAGTTCGGATTGAGAACCTGGCCCTCCTCAACCACCAGTTCCTCGTAGAGCCCGTAGCCAAGACCCATGGATACCCCTCCGTGGATCTGGCCTTCCACCGCCATCGGGTTGATGGCCCGGCCCACATCGTGGGCAGCCGCTATCTTCAGAACCTTCACTTCGCCTGTTTCCACGTCCACTTCGACCTCGACAGCCTGGGCCGCAAAACCGTAGGCCGCCGAGATGTTGCCGCGGAACTCCTTGTCCTGTCTTTCTGTGGGTGGCTCATACCAGCCACGGGCGAGGACCACATCGCCGTCAGGCCGGAAGTGCTTGCCGCGGATCATCTTCTCGAAAGGGATAGCTTCCTCAGGCTCACCCTTGCGGAAGATCTTGCCCCCCTTCATATCCAGGTCTTCAGCCTTCTCACCCAGATTCTCAGCCGCACCCTCCAAGATCTGTCGCTTGGCATCTGCCGCCGCCAGGCGAGCCGAGTTCCCAGCCACGAAGGTGGTGCGGCTAGCGTGGGCGCCCACGTCCCACGGAGCGATGTCCGTGTCAGTATTGACTACCGTGACATTCGCCACCGGCACACCCAGCTCCTCCGCCACGATCTGGGCCATGACAGTGTCTGCGCCCTGACCCATGTCGGTCGATCCGCTGATCAGAGTCACCTTGCCAAAGTCATCCACCTTGACGGTACTTCCGCACCCATCAGAGGGGTAGATTCTCGCCCCGCCCCCCACGTGGATCATGCAGGCCATACCCACGCCACGGCTACCACCCTTGGCACGTTTCTCTTCCCAAGACACGCTCTCGGCTGCCCTCTGCATGCACTCCGTGAGGCCACAGCTGGTTATCTTCACCCCTTGGCCCGACACATCGCCCGATTGGTTGGCATTCTTGAGGCGGAACTCCAAGGGATCCATACCCAGCTCGTGAGCGAGCTTATCCATGCTGCTTTCCACTACGAATGTGGCCTGTGGGTTGCCATAGCCCCTCATCGCACCACTATAGGGGTTGTTGGTATACGCCACTACCACGTCATACTTCACATTGGGCACGCGATAGAGTGAGGAAATGGTCTGCATCATCACCAAAGGCGTGGTGGCACCCCAGGAGCTATAGGCCCCGTTGTCCAGGGTCATTCGGACTTCTCGGGCCATCAGGGTTCCGTCGCTCTTGGCCCCACTCTTGATATCGCAAATCACGGGTTGACGAGTGGGTGAGGAAATGAACTCCTCTTCGCGGGTGAAAGTTATCCTGACCGGACGGCCTGTCTTCTTGGCGAGCACAGCGCAGATGGGCTCGAAAGGATACATGTCCAGTTTGCTACCGAAAGCCCCGCCGATTGTGCACTTGATGACCCTGATCTTGGAGGCGGGCATGCCCAGTGCCATACTTAAATCTCGCTGGTAGAGGAAGGGCATCTGGGTCGAACTCCACATTGTCAGGTCCCCAGTGGGGCCGAAACTCGCCAGACAGAAACACGTCCCCATGCAACAGTGAGTCACGAAAGGTAGGGTGCACCTATCCTCGACGATCACGTCCGACCCAGCGAAACCCTGCCGCACGTCGCCGTGGTAGTAGGCCTGGCGCATCTTCTCCTGAATGTTGTTGGGAGCCTCAGCATGGATCACGGGCGCGCCCGGCTTCATCGCCTCCTCAGGGTCGAAGACCCCGGGCAGGGGCTCGTACTCCACCCTTATGAGTGAGAGCGCCTCCTCGGCGGTCTCCTCGTCAACGGCGGCTACCGCCGCAACCTCGTCCCGCACGGAGCGCACCTTGTCCGACTTGAGTACGGGGTTGTCGCGGGCCCATCCGATCCTCATATCCGGCACATCCTGCGCAGTTATCACGGCCCTCACGCCGGGCAAGGCCTCGGCTTTGCTGGTGTCTATGCTCCGTATGCGGGCATGTGCGTGTTCGCTCCTCAGGATCTTGCCGTAGAGCATCCGTGGGAGTTTCATGTCGTGGCCGTAGATGGTCTGTCCGGTAACTTTGCCAGGAGCATCTAGCTTGAGTACCCGTTTTCCAACGAACGAGAACTCCTCCGACATATCTCTTTCCTCCATTCCCGTCGGTCAGTCCGAGCTCACCGCTTTGATGGCTTCCACAATCTTAACGTAGCCAGTGCAGCGACACAGATTGCCCGAGATCGCTTCCTTGATCTCCTCATCGGTGGGATGCGGATTTCTGTCCAGAAGCGCCTTGGCCGACATCAGCATCCCGGGTGTGCAGTACCCACACTGGACTGCTCCATGTTCGATGAATGATTTCTGAAGGGGGTGGAGCTCACTGCCGGAGGATAGACCCTCGACGGTGCCCACCTCGCGCCCCTGTGCCTTCAGCGCCGGCACCAGACAGGAAGTGACAGGGCGGCCATCCAACAGCACGGTGCATGCCCCGCACTCGCCTTCGCCACAAGCCTCCTTGGTGCCCGTAAGTCCCAAATGCTCGCGAAGCACATCCGCCAGCAAGGCATCAGGCTCGATGTGCATCGTGACCTCTTCGCCATTGAGTAGCATAGTCAAGCTTTCCATCAGTCCGTGCCCCCCTAGATTCTCGTGGTCATGCTCCAGATTGGGCCGCCGTCAGAGCCCGCCTCAATGCCCTCCCCAGCACAACCTGTACCATCTCCCGACGGTATCCCTCAGAAGCGCGCACGGGATTGGTGCGTGGCTGGGCCTCTTCGCTAGCGATCTCCATCGCCTCGGCAATGGTTGCTTCATCGAGCAGCTGCCCTCTCATCAGCTCTTCCGCCCTTAGAGCCCGGAATGGCGTCAGTGCCACTGGCCCTAGGGCCAATTTGACATCCTCAAGGACGGCACCATCATTACTGAGAGCGACAACCGCCGCAGCGTTCAATATGGGCAGGGACAACGCCTTGCGCTTCGCCAGACGCGAAAAGGCCGAGCCCCGACTGCCGTGCAACGCCGGAATGCGTACGGCCACCAGGATCTCGGCAGTGGCATCTACCTTGGACACCCCAGGGCGTTCATAGAGGGCCTCCAGGGGTTCGCGTCGACTCCCCTCAGCACCAGCGATCTCGACCTCCGCGTCCAGCGCCAGTAGTGGAATCGCAGTGTCTGCTGCCGGTTGGGCGTTCACAATGTTGCCACCCACAGTTCCCATGTAGCGGATCTGCGGTGAGCCCACCGCCGCTGCACCCTCGGCCAATGCAGCGGCAAGCTGCCCCAGGAGGCGCGAAGAGGCAACCTGTTGATGGATCACGCCGGCCCCAACCCTGATCACTCCACCCTGCTCGTGGATGCCCTTAAGTTCGGGCAGACGACTGACGTCGATCAGGCATTTGACTGCCCGTTCCTTCTTCTTCAACTGGGGCACCAGGTCTGTTCCACCCGCAATGACCCTGGCCTGGCCATCATGGTCAGCCAGCATCCTCAGTGCCTCTTCAAGCGAGGCAGGAAACAGATACTTCTCCCACTTCATCACTCCCTCCGATAACCAGCGTCAAGAGCCTTCAAATTCACCGCCTTGAATCTCGATGGGCTTATGCGCTCGATGGTGCCCCTGATCACTTCATAATCAAAACGCATCTCGGGAACGCTGAGCGCATAGCCAATTAGGGCCAGGTTGGCCGAGCGGGGAGAGCCAACCTTCAGGGCGACCTCGTCAGCTGCGTAGGTGTGTGCTGCGATCTGGTTCTTCTCCAGATAGCCTCTTACGCCTCCATCCCCCCAAGAGGCGCCGCGGGGCTTGTTCACGAAGGACAAACCACCCCGCTTCACGAAGATCAGCGTCCGGTAGGCCTCCTGCGCATCGAATGCGAGAAGCACGTCGGCAGTCCCCTCCCGAACCAGTGGACTCTCAAAGGCCCCTATCTTCAGGTGAGAAATGACCGACCCTCCTCGCTGGCTCATCCCGTGGGTCTCAGAACCCAGGATCTCGTATCCCAGGGCCAGAGCTGTCTCGGAGAATATCTTGGTGGCGAAGAGAACTCCCTGCCCGCCTACTCCGGACAGCACCAGTTTCGTCTCCATCTCATCCTTTCGCTTCAACGATACACCCCTTCGGACAGACTTCGATACACACTCCGCAACTCACACAAAGCCGGGAGTCGACCACCACACGACCTATAGTTTCGTCCATCACCAGGGCCGGGCATTCGAAGGCCACTTGGCAGTATCCACACGCGTCGCACTCCTCGGTCACGACAACCTTCACTGGGTTTTCCTGCAGGTCACTGGGGTCGTAGAGGACGCAGGGATGCCTGGCGATGACGACAGCAACGCCCCCATCGGGATCGAGCGTGTGCTTTCGTGCCCGTTTGACCAATTCCCCGAATTCCCCCACCCGGTATGGGTCGGCCTCTTCGATGAACGTTACCCCGCACGCCGCGATCAGGTCCCTGATGGCCACTCTCTGACCCTGGCTACCGTCGGCGAGCACACCCGAATCCGCAGTGGGCTGCATGCCAGTCATGGCCGTGGTGCTGTTGTCGAGGACGAGCAGGACAAAGCGAGCGCCATTGTAGACAGCACTGGCTAGAGCGGGGACTCCCGAGTGCAGGAACGTGGAGTCTCCAATAGTGGCCACGATGCTCACGTCCTGGTGATCTTGACGGTATGCCTGGTAGAGGCCAGCGGCGATGGTGACCGCTCCCCCCATGTCCAGACAGGTATCCACCGCCTCCAAATTGAGACCTAGTGTGTAGCAGCCAATGTCCCCTGGATAGATGGCCTTCGAACCCAGTGCCCTCTTCATGGCGAAGAAGGCAGCACGATGGGGACAGCCAGGGCACAAGCGCGGTTTGCGAACAGGCAGATCCAAGTCCGCGACCAACCGCCGGAGCTCAACCGAGTCTATCTCTTCAGCGAGCTCCATTTCCAGCCTGGTCGCCTGCTCGACCAAGATCTGGTGTATGACCTCTGGGGTCAATTCCCCCGCGGAGGGCACCACACCGTTGAAGCGACCCAGCACTTTGCTCTTGTCAAGGATCTGGAGCTCTATCGCTGCGTCCGGCTCCTCCAGGACCAACACCTGCTCGCACCCGGTGATGAACCCAGCCACGAGTTTCTGCGGCAGAGGATGCGGGGTGCCGATCTTGAGAATCGCAAACCTCCCCTCCAACCCCAGTTCCCTGAGCGTGTCCTTCAACACCGAGTAGCTGGTTCCACCGACGATGACGCCCAACCGGCGGTCCTGCCCCGTGAGGGAGATGTTGAGCTCCGAGGTCTCGAACTCCTCTTGGATAGTGTCGAGTTTCTCGTTCAGTTCCTTGTGGAGTTGAAGGCGAAAGCGAGGAGTCGCTGCCCACCTTCCAGGATCCTTGTCGAACTCTGCGCGCCGGTCGAGCTTCGCCACCGGCTTAAACTTGATATTCTGTCTGGCGTGGGAGACACGAATTGCAGGCCGCAGAACCACGGGCAGATGGTGCCGTTCCGAAAGCTCGAAGGCGGCCTTGACCATCTCGCGGGCCTCCCGAGGGCTGGAGGGGTCAAGGGCCGGGATCTTGGCGAACATGGCCAAGAAACGAGTGTCCTGCTCTGTCTGCGAGGAATGGGGTCCGGGATCATCGCAGGAGATGACAACGAATCCTCCCTTCACACCCGTGTAGGCGGAACTCATCAACGGATCGGCAGCCACATTGAGGCCCACCTGCTTCATGATCACAGCGGCGCGCTTGCCGGTGTAGCTCGCGGCCAAGGCGACCTCGTAGGCCACCTTTTCGTTGATGCTCCACTCCACGTGCGTGTCCAATCCCAACTCCTTCTTGAACCGGACGACAGCGGGAAGGATTTCGGAGCTCGGAGTACCAGGATAGGATGTTACCACGTGGCATCCACTCTCCACGATGCCCCGTGCAATAGCCTCATTGCCTAGCAGTACTTCTTGTGTCGTCTCATCCAAACGACTGTTCCTTTCTACAGGCCATCTGACCGCGCCAACGGGCCCACTCTCGTCATCAGTCGCAACTTGGACCAACTTCAAGATAGGCTGCGACGCCTCAGACCCAGATTGCGAATCGACACCACGGATCGCCCTTTGCCCGGCAGTGTGTCTCCTCAGAGTATACGTCCGTGCCGAATATGCCCGCTGCCATACCGGCCAGTACCCCGCGGATCATGTGGCATACGCCCCCATCTGAGCTTCCATAGGCCGCAGCAAAGGGAGAATCTCGGACAACCACAACCAGCTTTCTCTGTTTCTTGTCGAACTCCTCAACTTCGAAG